>Ga0209633_10002093_pt1 | contig 19739 bp, 26 predicted proteins | sample Cruoilmetagenom1_FD_187290 | JGI IMG/M metagenome (GOLD analysis project Ga0209633, IMG submission 187290) | Oil polluted marine microbial communities from Coal Oil Point, Santa Barbara, California, USA - Sample 1 (SPAdes) (version 2) | ecosystem: Environmental > Aquatic > Marine > Oil seeps ... | reverse complement strand
GGCCTGCATACGTTCCGGATCATATTTTAGAGCAACCGCGAAATGGGTCGGGTTCGTGACTATCACGTCGGCCTCGGGGACCGCCGCCATCATGCGCTTGCGGGCCCGCTCCATACGGATCTGGCGCAGACGCGCCTTGATCATTGGGTCGCCCTCGGTCTGCTTGTACTCGTCCTTCAATTCCTGCCGCGACATGCGCAGCTCTTTCGTGTGCTGTTGCTTCTGATACAGGAAATCAAGCCCGGCAATGACGGTCATTACCGACAGGACGCCGATCAATATCCGCATCGCCAAGGCTTGCATTAAGCCGAGCAGTTCCCGAGTCTCGAAGGACGTCAGGTTCGGCAGGATCCGCCACTCGGGCCACACAAGGATCACCACGACCGCGGCAACGATGGAAATCTTCGCCACGCCTTTGAGAAAATCGACCATCGACCGCGTCGAGAAAAGGCGTTTGAGACCCTTCTTCAAGGACAGCTTCTCAAGCTTTGGCTTGACCGATTCGAACGAGATTATCAGACCGTTTTGCGAAAAGCCGGAGATCAGTGCCATCAACACCATCACCACCACCGGAATCAGCACCGCCCCCCCTAGACGCCAGCCAACGTCCGCCAACACGGCTTGCACCTGTCCGCCGTCCAGGCGGATCGCGTGCGGCTGCTCGACAAGTTGAAAAAGACTTTTCGCTATGCCATCGAGAAGGGGTTCACCAAAGACACCAAATACGATTGCGATCGCCAGGATCATGAACCAGTGGTTGACCTCCTGGGACTTGGCGACCTGCCCCTTTTCCCGCGCCTGTTCTAGGCGCCGATGAGAGGGCTCCTCGGTTTTTTGGGAGTCGTCTTGTGTGTCCTCAGCCATATCTTATCCGCCTGCCCGTTGCCCGCTAGAGGGCAACGAAGGGCAACAGCGACTCCTCAAAGGCACCGATAAACCAGCGGATAACCGCCGGCAGCACCAAGGCGAGAACCGCCAGCCCGGCGGCAATCTGCAGCGGCATGGCGACAAAGAAGACCTGCATCTGCGGCATTAGCCGGCCAAGCAAACCAAGGCCTAGGAAAAAGATCAGGCCCATGGCAATGAACGGCGCGGCGATCTGAAACGACAGCAGAAACGTCTTCGCGACGACCCGCGAGAGCATGTCGGCAAAGTCAGCCACCGGCGGAACCTGGCCAGGCACGAAAAGCTGGTAGCTGTCGATCACGGCGGCCAGCATGGCGTGGTGCAGATTAAGGGTGAAGATCATCAGCACGGCGACCACCACAAGAAAGGACCCCGCGATCGATCCTTGTTGTGCCGCACTCGGGTCGTTGGTCAGGGCGTTCGCCATGGTGCTCATGTAGGCAATGACCATACCCGCGGTGGTCAGCGCTGAAATATACAACCGCGCAACGGTCCCAAAAAAGACTCCGATGAGAATCTCGCCCGATATCAGGACGAGAAGGCCGGCCGCACTCTCCGGCATCGCCGGCAGCGCATTGTCGAGGACGGGTGCTACAATCAGCGAAATCATAAGCGCCAAGGCCAGCCGCACACGCGGCGGCACATATGGCTCGCCAAAGCCGGGCAGCAACAGCATGGCCGTGCCGACCCGCATGAACACCAGCATGATCAAGAAGACTTGTGCGGGCAGCAGCTCTTGCAGCATGCCCGATCAGCCCAGCGCGATGATGCGATCCATCAGGCCCTCGGTAAATGACACGAGGGTCCCAAGCATGAATGGCATGAAGACAATCAGCGACAGGAAGATGACGATCGCCTTGGGGACGAACGTCAAGGTCATCTCCTGAATCTGCGTCAAAGCCTGAAACAACGAGATCGTCAGGCCAACGATCAGGGCAAGCAAAAGAACCGGCGAGCCGATCTTAAGCGTCACGATGACCGCGTCACGGGCGATCTCGAGAACATCGGTTGCGTCCATCTTCCTATACCAATGATCGGTGATATTGACGCATTTGATGGCGGCTCAACGGCCTTCCGGGCAGGCGCGGTGCGCAGCGCGATGCGGGACATCGGGCAAGCACCGCAACGCATCCGGAAGGCCGTTGAGCCCCACCGCAGGCCGCGAGAAATTGTCCGCTCGCCGCGTTGCGGACCGCTTGTGGTGCACGCACCACGGCGCAGCCCGCGCCTAACGAGCGGACAATTTCTCGGCGGTCAAATGCGTCAATATCACCGATCATTGGTATTAACTGTCCGAGAGTGTTGTGTCCGTATGCCCGCGATTAAATCGGCATACGCAGGATTTCTTGATACGCCTGTATGACACGGTCACGCAGGGACACTACGGTTTGTAGCGTCATCTCGGCCTTGCCGACGGCGGTGACCACATCATTGAGGTCCGCCGTGCCGGCGGCCGCGGCTAAGCTCTGCTGCTCGCCGGCGCGAAGCGACCCGATGGCACCTTCCGTGGCGCCACGCAGGATTTCGGCAAAGTCGCCGTTGTTGCTATCGTTCTTCGGCCCGAGACCGGGCAACGAGTCCTTGTTCGCCATTTTCTGATAGGCGTTGACGGCATCGACAAAATTCACGGCCATGGCGTATCTCCCTGGGGCTCGTGCGAGCCCGCGCCTTTTGACCTTCCTGGCAAGTGAGCCGGCTGCCTCCCTGGCGGCCGGTATCGATGATGATGCGCTCTTATCTCAGTAGATCGATGGTCCGCTGCAGCATGCCGCGCGAGGCCTGCATGACTCTCAGATTCGCCTGATAGCTCCGCTCTGCCTCGCGCATGTCGGCCATTTCGACCAACGAATTCACGTTCGACGTCTTTACATAGCCGCTGGCGTTGGCTGCGGGATGACCGGGCTGAAACTTCTCGCCGAAGTCCGCCGAATCACGAGAGACGCGGGCCACATCGACCAGTGGAAGGCCGAGCTCGCGGTCTAGCGCGATGCCAAAGGTCACCAGCTTGCGCCGGTACGGGGCGCCTTCCGGCGTCAATGCCGTCGAGCCCGCGTTCGCCATGTTCTCGGAGATGACCCGCAGACGCGTCCCCTGCGCCTTCATACCGGCGGCGGAGATGCTCATCGACTTTATCAAATCCGACATTCGGTGCCCTCCCTATGAGGTCTTGGCCCTATGAGATCTTGGCCCTACGAGGTCTTAATTCGTGCCGCTGGCGCCGCGTCAATCAGGCGCGCCGTTCTTGGTTTGCGTTATCCGCCCGGCCCGCGCACGGCCATTCGGAACATGTCCATGTGCTTGCGGTACAAATTGGTCATTAGCTGATACGCGGACTGATTCTCCTGGACCTTGATCAACTGCTCTTCCAGGACCACCGCGTTGCCCGTCGGCGAGGTTTCGTATGTCTGGCGCTGCCCCTCGGCCTTCGCCGGACCATTGTGCGCGACTGTGCCACTCAGATGCGCGCGATCGGTCGTGGTTGGCGCTACCGGAGCAAGCTGGCTTTGCAAAAGGCGAGAAAACTGGCTGTCGTCGAGATCGCGCGGAACGTAGTTCGGGGTATCGGAATTGGCGATATTCTCAGCCAGCACACGCTCGCGCTGGTTCAGCCAATCCATACGCTTGCCGATGACGGCGAAGATGTCGAACTTGCCTTCCATGCCCCTCCAACAGGCGTAGCGAGCCGCAGTTTCCAGCCCAGAATGGCCAAGATACAGGGACTCTTGTTAAAAATAGGTAAAAACTGTTAAATGTTGTCGCAAATGCGCTCTAATCGGGGTTGCTCCACGGAGGTCCTCGATAGGCCGTTGGGGGGAGAACCGGCACAGGAAGGAGCCGGGATGTGCTATACTTAACGCGAAAGATCGGAGAGTCGGTCATCATCAACGATGATATTGAGGTAACCGTAATCGATATTCGTGGGAAATCGATTAAGCTTGGGTTTACCTTTCCGACGACTGCGACAGTCCTGCGCCGCGAGATATTCGAGCGGATTCAGGAAGAGAATAGGGCAGCGGCGGCCGGCAGTGATGCGCTGGCCGAGGTCATGAAGAACCGCCCACAAAGGAAGAGCGGGTCTTAAAACAGACGACCGGGCCAGCCTGACCAGCAGGGGGTGCCCGGTCCGAGACCGCTATGTCGAGGGGACGTCCCGGGCCGCCAGAGTATGATGCTCTAGGCACCGGCCGATGGCGTTCAACAATTCGTTAAGCATGTTGGGCCAGGATGGGTATCTGGCGATTCGGCGCCCTGGGGAGACCTGGGCGCTCCGGAACGCCACCCTAGACTCTACGATGCCTCAATTTCGCGATACGAGGACTCCCTGGCCGTGGCCCACAAAGACCCACCGACCCGAGTACCCCCGGCACCACTGCGCGCGCCGGAGCACCAGCCCGTGGCCATCGCCGTCGAGCATGATGCTACGGGGCGCCGGGCGCCCAGAGTCACGGCTAAAGGGCGCGGCGCCGTCGCCGAACAGATTCTGCAAATCGCCTTCGATCGCGGCATCAAGGTCCGCAGCGACGCCGATCTGGCGGAAATCCTGGCGGCCGTGGAGGTGGACAGCATCGTGCCGCTGGAGGCTTTGGCGGCAGTTGCCGAGATCTTGTCATATGTCTACCGGGCACAAGGCGACCTAACAGCGGAGCCACGGCCATGAGCGAGAACAATGGACTAGGCACCCTGGTGCAAGCCTTGAGCGGCGTCGTTGCCCGCGCCCGCATGGAGTTGGACGCCGGCAATCTTGTCGATCTGACCGCCATCGAGGCGGGCGTGAACGAGTTGTGCGCCCAGGCAACGACCCTGTCGCCATCCGATGGCAAAACGTTGCGGCCGCGCCTGCTGGCTCTCATGGATGACTTCGGCCATCTATCGCGGGCCATCGAGACGCGCCTGGGTGAACTCAAGCAGGAGCTCGGTGACGCCGGCGGCCGCCAGAGTGCGCTCCGCGCTTATGGCAAGACGCCCGGACCGAGCCGGTGACCTCGCTCGTGATGCGGGTCTGAAGTTTCTGCAATGGAATTAGAAATTTACGTCCGGTTTCTGCTGGCGCTCGTACTTGTCCTGGCGCTCATTGCCGCCCTCACCTGGGCGGCCAGGCGCTTTGGATTCGGCGGCCATTTGGTGCCGAAATCCGGTAAAACGCCGCGCCTCTCGGTTGTCGAAGTCAAGACCATTGACCCACGGCGCAAACTAGTGCTCGTGCGGCGCGACGACCGCGAGCACCTGATCTTGCTCGGCGCTAGCCAGGACCTGCTGCTCGAAAGCGGCATCGACGCGCCACCGCCGACCACACCCGGCGACGCCACCAGCATGAGGCGTACCCCATGAGGCGTACCCCATGAGGCGGGCATCTATCCTGACGGCGGTTCTGCTGGCGGCTTTGGCCGCCGGCGCTCTGCCGCAACCGGTGCTGGCGCAAACGCTGCAACTCGATCTTGGCGAAGGCGCCGGTTCGACGGCCAGCCGATTGATTCAACTCGTCGCCTTGGTCACGGTGCTCAGCTTGGCGCCGTCGATCTTGGTGATGGTCACCTCGTTTACCCGAATCGTCGTGGTGTTGTCGTTCCTGCGCAGCGCCATGGGCATTCAACAGACACCGCCGAATTCGGTGCTCATCAGCCTGGCGATGTTCCTCACCGTCTTTATCATGATGCCGACGCTGCAAACGATCTACGACACGGCCATCCAGCCTCTCATCGCCGAAGATGTGACGGAATTGGAGGCGCTCGATAAGGCGACGGCACCGGTGCGCGAATTCATGCTCGCCCATGTCCGCGAACAGGATCTCAAGCTGTTCATGGACCTGGCCAAAACCGGCCCCATCGCCACGCCGGAGGAAACGCCGCTCCGCTCGCTGATCCCCGCCTTCATGATCAGTGAACTTCGGCGGGCCTTCGAGATCGGCTTCCTGCTGTTCCTGCCGTTCATCATCATCGACATGGTGGTCGCCTCGGTACTCATGTCCATGGGCATGTTGATGCTACCGCCGATTATGATCTCCCTGCCCTTCAAGCTGATCTTCTTCGTCCTGGTCGACGGCTGGTACCTGGTGGCCGGTAGCTTGGTGCAAAGCTACGGCGGGTAACGCGTTTTAATTGGGGACAGTATATAGTTTTTGAGCTTACGGTTTCGAAAACTATATACTGTCCCCAATTAAAAGCTATCGTCTATCGCGGCAGGCCGGCTTGCTGTTGCTGCAAGCGTTCGCGGTAGCTGTTCATAAACGCCTCGACCTGGGCGACCTGCGCTAATTCCTCGGCGATGGATTTGGTCTGGCCGGGCTGCAGATCGCCGATCAACAAGGCAAAGGTCTGACCCGCGGGCTGCGTTTGCATGACCTCGCCGTAGGCTTTGCCCAGAGTCCGTAGCTTGTCGCCCTCGCCCGCCAATGTCAGGGCAACCGCCAAGTCGACGACGGTGCGGCTCTCGGCCTCCGCGAACGGTTGGTCCTTGGGCGGTGCCGGCGGCACCAGCCGCCCGAGCGCGATGGCCGCCGCGGGCCAATCCCGCTTCGCCCAGAGAACGTCGGCACGAAGCCGCAAGGCCGCCGGATCATCGTCCCGGCCGAGTTCGCTGAGTGCCGAGTCGTAGTGGCCAAGCTGGCTCAGAGCCCGTACCCGCACATGCCGCCGTTCGCGCACAAGGTCGCTCGGCAGCTTTGGAACATCACTGATTTCGATGGCCTCGATGGCCTTGCCGGGGCTGCGGTCCAACAGCCGGATCATCGCCAAGCGGCTACCGGCGCGCGCCTTCGCGACCCCGTCGAGCCGGTACTTCACCTGGGCAGTAAGCAGCTCGGCGGCGCGGTCCAGCAGATCGACCTCGACAAGCCGATCCACCAGGCTGGCAACCACTTCGTCGCCACGGGCACCCGCCGGCGTCAGTTCCTTGAATTCTTCGTACATAGCCAGCGCCCGCAAAGGCGGCAGCTTGCCAGCCGCCTTGCCCAGGTAGAGATCGACGAACACATCACGCATCCGCTGCGCCACGGTCTGGGACCGTTCCGACCCTGGGAAGTAGGAGGCGGCCTGGCGCAAGGCACGCAGGCCAGGACGATAGTCCTGCAAAGCGATGTAAAGATCGCCCAAGCGCTGCAAAAGCGCGAACTCGAAACGATCGCCGCGCCAGGCGAAGCGCAATCGCTCCAGCTCTTGCACCGCCTGTTCCGGCGACACGGTGCCCTGCTCCATACCGAGATCGAGCAGCGCCATGCGTGCCCGTGTCACCGAGGCAGGGTGGCGGCTGGTCAGCACCCGCTCCCACATGGCAACGGCGTCCTCGATATCACCCTCGATCTGCAGGCGGCGGCCAACCAGAAAGGCGACCTGGGCTTCCTCCGCGCGGCTCGGCGAATCTTCACGAACTTGCTGCAAATAGCGATCAGCGGCCTCGGTATCGCCGATCCCCAGGTTGGCCTCGGCGGCATGCAGACGCAGCCGTGTCCGAATGCCATGTAGATAGGCGCCGATCAGCGGCTCTGTGCGGGCGAAGCGCCGCGCCGCCAGTGCCCAGTCGTGACTGGCCGCGGCAAAGGCCGCATGCCAAAGCTCCGCCTCCCACTCGCCTTCCAGAGAAGGGTCAAATAAATCTTTGGCGGCATTGGCAAAATCGTCCGTCAGGAATTCACTGGCCCCCTTCATCAGGCGCGCCTGCGGATCCATCGCCAGGCGCGGGTCGTCAGCCTCGCGCAAACGCAAGACACCCACCGTCTCCGCCGATAGCCCATGCCCGAAGTAGAACTGGGCCAACGCCATTCGGGCAACGCTAAGCTGCTCCGGCGGCACCTCCGACAAGGCGTTTTGCAGAGCCTGCTTATTGGCCAAGAACCGGCCTCGCCCACCGCGCCGCCAGACCTCCGATTCGAGTAACCGGGGGCCGGTGGGGGGCACGGAAACATTGGATTGCAGTTGTGCCAGGGTCGCGCCGTACGAGATTACCAGGCCGCCGGTATCGCGGATGCGGGCCGTCCCATCCGCGAGTGCAAGTTCGGTGCCCTCGGAGAACGGCTGTATGACGAGGCCCTGATAGGTCTCCAGGACGCGGAACTGCGGAAACTCGCGGCTTTGCATCAGGCCCCGGCCGGCGCTGGCCACCGGCACGACAATGATCCGGTCGCCAAGCTCCGGGTCCTCGAAGGACAACACGCGCCCCGCATCGGGCATGGCGAATGAAACGGATGCCGGCTGCACAGCGCCGTCCACCGCAGCCTCGATGCCCGGCACATCGGCACGATCCGCGGACCACAGATCGACGATCCAGGCCTTGCCCTCCTTGCGCATTAGGGGCACGAGCACGGGCGGCGCCGCCATGCGGATGAGTGTTCCGTCGCTTATCGAAAATTGCTCGTACGGAGCGAACTGTGGGGCAAGACGGGTCAGATCGACGGTCAGGTCACGCGACAAAGGCCGGTCGAAGGCCAGCCACAGCGAGGCCCCACGCCGGTAGGCGGCGGCGGCAACCTCCTCCGGCCAGTCAAAGCGCAGCGGCACCGGCACACCGCGATCGACGGCGCGTGCCGGCGCGGTCGCCGTATCGATGACAACGGACGCGCCGTCACTGGTAACGCCCGTCGGTCTGCTGACCGGAGGGCTTGCCGGCGGTCGAGACTCTTTGGCCGCCGTCTTTTTAGCAGGACCAGGTTGATCCGGTTTTGCTCCCGGCACCCGGCGGAGCGGCCGCCCCTTGGGTAAAGGCGCGGGCCTGGATTTTGTTTCGATATCTGCCGTAGCTTCCACCGGTGTTTCCGCGGGTGGCGTCTCCGGGGGCGGCAAAAGAGAAATCGGACCGTTACCCGAGTCGGAACCGGACGGCGCCGAAAGGGACGGAATTGGCACTGCGACGACTTGTCCGGGCGCCAATGGCAACGGCGCGGGTTCCACCATTACCGGCTCAAGCGGAACTGCGGCCACGGTTTGTGTCGGCTTGCGCAGCGGCCGTGGCGCGGCTGGTGGCTTCACGTCAGCGGACTTGCTAGGGGCCGGTTTCTTGGCAGCGGGTTTGGCGGCTGCGGGTTTTTCGGCTGCGGGTTTTTCGGCTGCGGGCTTGTCGGCGCCTTCTTTTGCCGCGGTGGCCTGACCTGGTTTTTTGAGTCCGGGTTTCGCCGGCGGCGCGTCCAGCGGTGTCCCCGGCTGTAGGACATCGACGACAACCACGCCGTCAACCTCCAGAAGCCGCGCCCGAAAGCCGTCGGCCAAGGTAATGGCGACCGCTATACCCGGCGCCTCGTCGGTCACGGAAAGAGCCGGAATGCCGGGCGGCGGGTCCGCCTTGTAACGCGCAAGATCCAATTCCGCCGCGCGGTCGAAGTGCAGCGTCACCTGCCCGGCCGCTTGCTCCAGCGTAACACCGACGGGCCCGGCCCAATTAAAGACCAGGCGGGAAAATCCAGGATGCTCGCCGACCCGAACGGCGACACGTTCCGCCGCCATAGCGGTAGCCAGCGCCACGCCGTTGAGGGCCATGACAATGGCGAGCAAGCGAATGAGGAGCGCCGTTTTCATCCCCGTCGATCCTCGCGCACCAAGAGGGTAAGTCCGTCCGCATTGTGGCCCCGGCTGCCTGGCTTATCACCGCCACCCAGGCCACGGGCGACGGCCGGGCCGGCAAAGCCGCTTTGCGCCAAGATGCGCACCACGGCTACCGAGCGCGCCAAGGCGGTCTCCCAATCAGCGCTCACAATTGTTGCCCCCGATCGAATGCCCGCATTTACGTCGACGGCATTATCCAAATTTCGCAGAACGCTACCCAAGGCGAAGATGACCTTCGCACCGCGTGGTGTCAGCTCGGGGGTATTGCCGACAAAGAGACGCTCGTCGGGGAAGAAAACGATCAAGCCACCCTCGACCCGATCGATCGACCCCGCCTTGAGCAAAGGGTCTTCGGCAAAGTGTTCGCGCAGGATCGGCTCGAGATAGTCCAAATCCGCGGCGGGAGGATCGATCGGCGCCTCTACCTGATAGTCGGCCGCGAACTTGGCCGTCTCGGTCTTGTAGGTCGCGCTCAGATTGCTCGCCAACGATTCCACAAGAGACTGCCACTTCTGCTGCTGAAGCTGTGACATGGAAAAGAGCAACACGAAGAACGTGAGCATCAGGGCGATGAGATCGGTAAAGGTCATCATCCAGGCGTTGTTGGATGACGACCGCCGAAATGGTAGCGGCTCGGGGGCGAAATGCGGGCCGTTCGCCGGCTCAAGTGCCGCGGGCGGCGTTTCGTGTACGCTCATGGTGCCGCCTTCTGCTCTGAAGTTTCGGTACGAACGCTGAGCACGAACTCGACCCGGCCGGGCCGGCCGGGCAACACACCGATCGATAGCAACTCGGGCGACAGCCCCTCCTCCATCAAGAACGCGGCAAGGCCCGAAGCGCGGCGAATCTCCTGGCTTCGCGACGCGCCTGTCGTGCCGTCCGCGGGAATGCCGTGCATGAACTCCAGCTTGTAGACGAGGTCTCGGGCACTCCGCTGTAGCAAGGCCTTCGCCAAACGCCGGATGAGAACCCTACGATCCGGACGGAGCCTGTCCTTGCCGATCCTAAAAAGAGCAACGGAGGGCAGCTCAATGTGCACCGCCCGGGTGCGTGCGGTGCGGGTGCTGCGCAGGGCCGGAACAAGGGACTCGAATAGGCTGCCGACTTCGTTGGTCAACGCCTCGGCCTCCGGCAGCAAGCCCGGCGACCCATTGAGCAGTGCCGGTGCATTGATCGGCTCGAGCTGACCGTGGAAGGCCTTGCTGACGCTGTCGATGACTTGCTGGGTCCGCGCCTCTTCAAAATCCGAGAGAGCGTTCAACAGGATGAAGAATGCCAGCAAGATAAGATTCAGGCTCAGCATCAAGACAATGCTGCTGTCGCCCGATCCCTCGCGCTTCGCCTGCACGCCACTGGTCATGGCACATCAATCGAAGCTGGCCAGGAGGGCGTCGATCTCGGCCTGGTTGTTGGCATTGCCCGGCATCTGTGGGCCGTTCATCAACGAGGCGTCATCGGGCGCGGCACTCTCGACCTCAGGTTCTTTTACCCTTTCGCGCCGCGTCTCACCGGCTTCCTCGCCAAATGCGATCAAAAGGTCTTGTACTTTTTCCTCGATGCTTTGCAGCGCCTTGACGACCTTCGTGATGCGTTGGCCGGTGATATCCTGGAAGCCGCATGCCTCGTAGATGCTGGTCACGGCAGCCGCCGTCCGCTCGGCCATGTCAGGCGACATTTCCTGACTTAGCTCCTCGATGACCTCCACCGCCTCGAAAATGCTGTTTGTCGCCTGCTCGGTGGCGCCGACGATGGCGCCCAGTTCGTCGCTGGCGGTCGGCACATATTCCGCGTTGATCTTGTCGGCGCGGATTTCGGCAAGCTCGGCCTTTACCGTGCTGATGTAGCTGGCCAAGGCCTCGATGTCGGAATGGAGCTTGCTGTCGAGGCTGGAGTGGTCGCCATGGAGCGAGCCCATGACGCTCTCGACAACCTCGAGAATATCTTGCGGGTCTACATGGATCCGGCGCTTGCGGAGTTCCGCAAGCTGTCGGTCCACGTCATCGCGAGCCATCGGCGCAAGCATGGCCGAGGCTTACCCTAAAAGTTACCGAGGACCGAAGACAACTTGCCCTTCAGCGTCGCGGCATTGAACGGCTTCACAATATAGTTGCTAACACCGGCCTCTTTCGCGGCAATCACGTTTTCACTCTTACTCTCGGCCGTGATCATAATGAAGGGCGTTTCCTTCAGCTTGACGTCCGTGCGCACTTCCTTCAGGAGCTGTAGGCCACTCATGGGCTCCATGTTCCAGTCGGAGATGACCAGATGGAACTCCTTGTCGCGCAGCTTCTGAAGCGCCGCGCTGCCATCCGAGGCCTCGTCGACGTTGTTGAAGCCCAACTGCTTGAGCAGGTTCCGGATAATCCTGAGCATGGTCTTGTAGTCGTCCACGATCAGAATTTGCATGTTCATATCGACGGCAGCCATTAGCTACTCCTGTAACAGCGGGGCAAATCCACCAAGCCCTTTGCAATGCGGTGGAAACCCTATCGATTTCAGGTTAAGACTGTGTAAACGATAAGTTGTAGTAGGGTTCATTTTTGCTCGGCTTTTTGCTCGTCTTCAGGCAGATTTCGCCTCTGTGCCAACTCGACCGTGATGGCCTTGGCCTTCGTTGGATTCATCTTGGCCAGGATTGGCGCTGTCTTGCGTTCCTTCATGCGTTCGACGACAGGAATAAGGACCGCCATCTCCAACTCTTCGAAGATGCGTGCCGCGTCCTTCGGCTTCATGTTTTCGTAGATTTTCACCAGGCTCTTGTATTGCGTCTCCGTCTCGCCCTGCTGCTGCACCAGCAAAGACTCGATGCTCTTCTTCAAGGCTTCCAGGCCGGTGACCTTTTCCTCGATGCGACGCTGCGCCGCCTCTAGCAACGCCTCGCGGTCGCCAAGCAGGCGATCACGCTCATCGAGAACCCGGCGCCGGTTGGCGAGGGCCTGCAAAAGATCCACTTCCTCGTCGGTCATCAAGAGCGGATCGGACGGTAGGTCCTCCGTTCGGGCGACCTGCATCGGTGCCGGCGTGTCGCTAGGCTCTGCCTCAGGACGGGAAGCCTTGGGTGCCGCCGCCTTGGCCACGGGCGGTACCGCTTGAGCGGGCTTGCTCGCAGCCTTTTCGGTGGCGGCCCTATCTTTGGCACCGGCGGCTTTGGCATCAGCGGCCGCCTGTTGCGCGGTCTTTTCGGCAACCTTTTCGGCGGTTTGCGCCCGGGCCATACCGTCGACGCCCTGCCATACGTCGCCGACCCTTACGGTCAGCGCCAGGCTGGCGGTTAAAACTAAAACGGGCAAAAGACGCAATCGCATGGTGCTCTCTCCTCCCGACTCTATCTAGCGAACGCCGCGCAGGGTTTTAAGCAGGGCCGCTTCTTCCGGCGACACCTCGGCCGCGGCCGGCACTTTCGCCGGTCCCGGCCTGGCACCGGCACCCTGCGGCCGATCTGGCCGCACGGCACTTGGCCCTCTTGTCACACGGGCCGATTCAATCGCCCCTTCAAGTCGATTCGCCAGGCTACTGCCCCTCTCGATCAAAAACGTCAGATCGTCAGCCAGGCCATGTGCCCGGTTGACCATGCCATCCAAAGACGCGCCGGACTCGCTGGCATGCGCCTTTAGCGTTTGGATGCCGCTTTCCGCCTGTGCCGTGGATTCGGCGAATTGAGCGACCAGCGCCTCCATCTCAACTTTTGCATCGCGCAGCGCCGCCAACTTACGGTTGAGAACGACCGCATAGACGATGGTGGCGACAAGCAATACGGCGACGAGCGCATCGATGGCGACGGGCAGACTGAGACCACCGGTCATTCGGCCTCCGCCACGCCGTCCAAGTCGATCCGCTCGGCAATGCGAACGGCGATGTGTGCGCCCTTGCGCCCCATATAGCCATTGAACATCGCCACGTCACCGCAGCGCATGCCGATTTTGGTATTCGGCGCCGCGTTGAGTTCCAGGCGGCTGCCCTCGGTCCAATTCAAGATGTCCCGTAGCGGTAACTCGACCTGGTCCAGCACGGCTTCGAGATTCACCTCCGTCTGCCACAGCTCGGAGGTGAGATGGCCTTCCCAGATGGAATCTCGACCGAATTTCTCGCCCATGAACATCTGCAGCAGCAATTCACGCACCGGCTCGAGAGTCGCGTACGGGATCAGCAGCTCGATGCGGCCACCGCGATCTTCCATGTCGACGCGCAGGGTCACCACGACGGTCGCATTCGCGGCACGGGCGATGGCGGCGAAGCGCGGGTTCGTCTCCAGACGCTCGAAGCGGAAAGTGGTTGGCGACAGCGGGTCAAAGGCGGCAGATAGGTCACCCAGGACAACGTGCACCATGCGCTCGACCAGATTGCGTTCGATGGTGGTATAGGGCCGGCCTTCAATACGCATGGCCGCCGTGCCGCGGCGCCCGCCAAGAAGCACATCGACGATCGAATAGATCAGGGCGCTATCGACCGTCATCAGGCCGAAATTGTCCCATTCCTCGGCCTTGAAGACCGCCAGCATGGCCGGCAGCGGGATCGAATTGAGATAGTCGCCAAAGCGGGCGGAGCTGATGTTGTCGAGACTGACCTCGACGTTGTCGGAGGTAAAGTTACGCAGCGAGGTGGACATCATCCGCACGAGGCGGTCGAAGACCACTTCGAGCATCGGCAAGCGCTCGTACGATACGAGCGCCGAATTGAGGATCGCCTGAATGCCGGACTTGTCGCCATCCTCACCGCCCGAGGCGTCCACGCCAAGCAGGCTGTCGATTTCGTTCTGGTCAAGAACGCGGGTAGAACCGACGACACCTTCGCCCCCCCCGTCATCGCCCTCGGCGTCTTCATCGGCCATCGCCTCCCATTCGGCCATCATGGCTTCCTGGTCGGCGTCACCTCCGCCTTCTTGTTCTTCGATGATATCTGCGTCCTCTGCCATCTCGCGCGCCCTACTGGATCAACATTTCGCGGAAAAGCACGTCTCTGACGACTACCGGCTGCGCCGCGGTGACAACGCGCAGCAACAACTCTTCACGCAAGCGCTGCAAACCGGCGGATCCGCGCAGGTCTTCGATGCGAAGTTCGCGCAAATAGACCTGAAAGTTGTCAACGATGCGCGGTAGGACTTGTTCCAAATGGGCGATATCCTTTTCCGAAGCCACTTCGAGGCTTACCGAGATCTTCAGATAACTCTTCTTCCGACCCGTCGAGTTTAGGTTGACCAGCATATCCGGCAGGTCATAGAAGGCGGACGGCCCCGCCTCTTCCTCGGCGAGCAACTCCTTATCTTCTTCATCGACGCCAAGGAACGGGTCGATCAATCCGGAGAAATAGATTCCGGCGCCCGTCATCAGTAGCAGCAACATCGGCACGACGAAGAAGAGGACGATCTTCTTGCCGGAGAGCTTGCGCTTGGCTTTGGGCGCCTCGCCCTCAGCCTCGCCCTCGCCGCCCGGCGCTTCGTCGATCGCCGCGGTCTGATCGGTCATCCCTGCAAAACTCGCTATTTTTTCCAGATATTTAACGAGGATGCAGATTAACCAATCGCGGTTAAGAACTCGTTGAGGCAGCCCGAATTCGGGGCTTTGGCCAAATCAGGAATCGGCAAGAACTACCCGGCAAGCTGTGCCAGATACAAGGTCGTTGGTGGCGCTGGTGCCCGGCCGAACCTCCAAAACAACAGCCATTCCGCGCCATTTCGAATTGGCATCGGACGTGCATGGGTGTCGCCGAATAGGCAGGAGAGAGTTCGGTTAAGCCATGGAAAATTCGCTAATCGTTGCCCTTACACGCCAAAGCGTGCTTGCCCGACAGATGGATGCCATATCCAACAACCTGGCGAATCTCAACACGTCCGGGTTCAAGTCGGAAAGCATGATTTTCAAAGAACAGGTTGAATCGACCGGAAAAAACCAGGTCGTCAGCCTGGTTCATGACGTCGCATATTTCCGCGATATGACCGAAGGACCGCTGACCAACACCAATAATCCGCTCGATCTGGCCATCCGCGGCGACGGCTATTTCGCCGTAGAGACCGACGAGGGACAGCGTTACACCCGGCACGGGGTTTTCCAGCTTAACAGCCAGAGCCAGTTAATCACCTCGCAGGGCCATCCCCTGCTCGGCGCCGGCGGCGCCCCTATCACGGTGCCACCGAACGCAAACAGCATCATTGTCGCCCGCGACGGTACTGTTTCGGCCGATGCCTTGGAGATCGGCCGCATCGAGGTCTTCACATTCGAGAACCCGGCGGCCCTGTCCAAGATCGGCAACAGCCTGTACGAGGCCAAGGGTCAGGAGCCGCAAGCGACCCGCGAGTCCGATGTCGTGCAGGGCATGGTCGAGGCCTCGAACGTCAACGGCATCGCCGAGATGACCCGCATGATCGAAACCGTGCGCAGTTACCAGTCTGCCGGCAAGCTTGCGGACCAGGAACACAGACGCATTCTCGAGGCCATCGACGCGTTGGTCGCCGACGCTTGAGGATCAGGAGAGGATAAGCATTATGAGATCACTAAGCATCGCCGCGACGGGAATGCTCGCCCAGCAGCTCAACGTCGAGGTCATTTCGAACAACATCGCCAATATCAACACCACCGGCTACAAGCGCCAGCGGGCGGAATTTCACGATCTGCTCTACCAAGACCTGCTGCGCCCCGGCACCACGTCGTCGGATACCGGCACGGTCGTGCCCTCGGGTATTCAGATTGGCCTCGGCGTAAAGCCCGCCGCCACCTACCGAATCACCGAGCAAGGCAACCTGGTCATCACGGACAACAATCTCGATCTGGCGATCAACGGGAAGGGCTATTTTTCCGTCGAGTTGCCGTCGGGCGAAACCGGCTATACGCGCAGCGGCGCCCTGGGCCGCAGCCCTGAGGGCGACCTGGTGACCGCCAACGGTTATCTCGTGCAGCCCGGCATTACCATCCCGGACGACGCGATTTCCGTTACGATCAACGCTCAAGGCGACGTATTGGTGGCCATTGACGGTCAGCTCACCTCCTCCAACGTCGGCCAGATTCAGCTCGCCAACTTCCCTAACGAGGCCGGCCTACAAGCAATCGGCGGCAATCTGTTTCTGGAAACCCCGGGATCCGGCACATCCACGCTGGCTGCACCGGGATCGCCGGGCTTCGGTACGATTCAGCAGGGCGCGCTCGAGACCTCGAACGTAAACGTGGTCGCCGAGATCACCAACCTGATCACGGCACAGCGCGCTTACGAAATGAATTCCCGGGTCATTCAGGCCTCGGACGAGATGATGCAGGCCGCTGCCCAGCTTCGCTAACTGAACCGCCGCTAACACTAGAGGTAATCTGATGCGTCGTATCTTCGTAGCCATCGTCTTCATCCTGCTTGCCCCCACGGCGCTGGCAGCCGCGACCGAGGTGGCGGCGCCGGTGATGATGAAATCCCACGTCATCGTGGACGGCCCGGTTGTGCTGTTGAGCGATCTTTTCGAGGGGACAGGCACGCAGGGCGCTACCGCCATCGCGCGGGCGCCGGCACCCGGCAAGCAGGTCGAGGTTAGCGCCCGCTGGCTTGCCGCCGTGGCAAAGGCCTACGGATTGCCATGGCAGCCGACCTCGCGGCTTGACCGCGCCGTCGTCGAGCGCGCCAGTCAGGTGATCGATAGCCAGCGCATCGAAACAGAGATGCTGGATGCCTTGGCACGCCAAGGCGTGACCGGGCGGCTCTCGCTGGTCCTGGATCAAGCCGGGGTACGGCTCGATCTGCCCAGTGACGCGGAGCCGTCCCTGTCGATCGCCAGTCTCAGCCACGATCCCGCCAATGGCCGATTCACGGCCCTGATCGTTGCTCCCGCTACCGGGATACCGTTGGCCAAGGCCAATATCTCGGGACGCGTCGTGGCCATGACCGACGTTCCGGTTCTGCGCCGCCGGGTGGAGCCAGGCGAGGTCATCCGCAAGGGCGATATCGAATGGAGCAGCACCCGCGCCGACCGGCTCGGCCGCGACATCATCGTCGACGCCCAAAACCTGGTAGGTATGAGCCCGCGCCGGCCGATTCGTCCGGGCGATACGGTGCTCGCCAGCGAGCTACGGGCGCCCGTCGTTGTCGCCAAAAACAGCCTGATCACGATCCGTCTCGATTCGCCGCGCATATCGCTGAGTGCTCAAGGACGCGCCCTGGAGCCTGGCGCCTCCGGCGATGTGATCCGGGTCATGAACACGAAGTCGAATAAAATCATCAATGCCGCTGTTGTCGACTCCGGCACGGTCCGTGTCGTGCAGACAACATTGAGCTCGGCCAATGAATAAGGAGACGAAGTGATGATGTCCGTCGAAGCGCAGCCGAGGGCAACTCGGCACGCCGTCAGGGCCACGGCACTCGTCCTCATTGCCGTTAGCCTGGCCGGGTGCAACGCCCTGACCCGATTGTCGCAGATCGGCCAGGAGCCGCCCCTGACCAAGGTTGAGAACCCGGCTGTCCTGCACGAAAATCAGCCGATTTCGATGCCTATGCCGGCGCCCGAGGTGATCGTGCGCCAGCCGAACTCTCTTTGGCGGCCTGGTTCGCGTGCCTTCCTCAAGGATCAGCGGGCCACGGAGGTCGGCGATATTCTGACCGTGGTCATCGAGATTGACGATAACGCGAAGATCTCGAACACGACGAAGCGCAGCCGCACAAACGCCGAAAACGCATCGGCCGATGCCTTCTTGGGCTACGAAACCGGCCTTGGCGCCATATTGCCCGAGGCGATCGATCCCACCAATCTTGTCGATGTAGACAGCGCTAGCAATTCGGAGGGCGCCGGTAGCGTCGACAGAGACGAGAGCATCGACCTGCGGGTCGCCGCCCTGGTCACCCAGGTATTGCCCAACGGGAACCTGGTTATCGCCGGACGCCAGGAGGTGCGCGTCAACTACGAGGTGCGCGAGTTACAGGTGGTCGGCATGATCCGGCCCGAGGATATCACCTCGACGAATACCATCAGCTACGATCAGATCGCCGAGGCGCGGATTGCGTACGGCGGCCGAGGCCACATCACGGACGTGCAGCAAGCGCGCTACGGCCAACAGATATTCGACGTTCTCTGGCCCTTCTAATCCTGAATCAGCAAAAAATAGGCCCGGTGCGACTAAAGCACCGGGCTCTTTTCTTGTCGCCATACCGGTATTAATCGTCCCGGTGGGTCCGCTCCAGGCGCTCGTGCCGCTCTTGCGCCTCGATCGACAGGGTTGCGATCGGTCGCGCCTCCAGGCGCTGCAGGCTGATCGGCTCCGTGGTCTCTTCGCAGAATCCGTATGACCCATCCTCGATGCGGCGCAGAGCGGCATCGATTTTGGAGATCAGCTTCCGCTCGCGGTCCCGGGTCCGCAACACCAGGGACCGGTCTGTTTCGAGCGTCGCGCGGTCAGCCAAATCGGCTTCGTGCAGCGATTCGGTCTGCAGCTCCTGAATCGTCTCGCTCGACTCGAGCTGCAGCTCCTGCTTCCAACGCAACAGCTTCTGGCGGAAGTACTCGGCCATGACCGGGTTCATGAACCGCTCTTTTGCAGTTGGCCGGTAGCGAGCCGGTAAAGACGGTGGCTTCTTCATCCAATTCCCATTCGAAAGGGATCGATTTCGCCGCGGAGTATATGAATTTTGTTTCTCGGGACAAGCATCAGAACGCGCCTAGGCGATCCTCACAGACATTTGAAATCAAAAGACAAACCGAAAAACGGCGGAATCCGGCGAATTACTGTTCCAGTTTCGCCAACTCGACGGCGGCCCGCAGCTCTATTTCGTCCAGAACCTCGGCCAGCTTGGGGTCGTCGGACTTGATTCGCTCGGCGCTGACCATGGCGGCCAGCCGCTCGATTGTCGCCCGCGGCAACCGGCCGTCGAGTAGAGCCAGGCGCAATTCGTCCAGGCGGTCGAGCAAGTCCTCGCCGCGCTGCCGACCGGCAGCCCGCCGATTGGATTCGCCGGAAACCTCTTGCAGCGACAATAGCGCATCCACCGGACTCAAGGCGCCACCGCCACTAACCGACGATTGAGCCGGTGCTGGGCTGCTGCCTAGGGCCTTGGAAAAGCTACTGGATTTACTGCTGCCGCCGCGCTCTGTGCGACGTGACGGCTGAGTCCCGATGGAAGAGACACGGTCGATCTTCATCGCTTATCCTTAGTGTCCCTGGGGCGTCCCTGGTTCGTCGCAGCCTGGACCTATCGCCTTTAAGATGCGTTAAGGCCTAATACCAAGTCTCACTGATACGGACCCATTTCATGGGGCGTATTGGCCTTCCGGTTAGGAGCGGGGTGAAGCGCGTAGCGAGACTACGGGCAAGCCCCGCGACGCGGCCGGAAGGCCAATACGCCCCA
>Ga0209633_10002092_pt1 | contig 19756 bp, 14 predicted proteins | sample Cruoilmetagenom1_FD_187290 | JGI IMG/M metagenome (GOLD analysis project Ga0209633, IMG submission 187290) | Oil polluted marine microbial communities from Coal Oil Point, Santa Barbara, California, USA - Sample 1 (SPAdes) (version 2) | ecosystem: Environmental > Aquatic > Marine > Oil seeps ... | reverse complement strand
TTATCACATTCGTATTCAAATAAAGGCATGTTCTCACTCTCCTAAATTATTAAGGTATTAATAATAACTAAATTTTCAAGATTGCTCTAGTTATTGGCTACTTAACCATGGAATTTGACAAAGCAAGATAGCATATCGATACTAGTTAGTTAATGCAACTGGTGTTGTTTGGAGATCACAATTGACAGAGTTAAATGAACTAATAATAGAAGAAAACGATGCAGTTTGCACATTGACTTTTAATAGACCTAAAAAGAGAAATCTGTTAACCCCTGCAATGCTACTAGAACTGAGTGAACAGCTTAATAGACTTAGGGATGAGAATAAAGTGAGGTGTGTTGTAATAAGGGGCTCAGGAGAGAAAGCGTTTTCTTCAGGGTACGACATAAACGCAATCGGCGAGAACGACATGATTAAACACCATGAAGGGAATCACTCTCTGGGCAGAGCGCTTAGAACAATTGAGGGCTTCCCCTACCCTGTGATTGCAATGATGAACGGTCACGCCTTTGGTGCCGGACTTGAAGTAGCTGCAACCTGTGATTTAAGAATAACAGTCGATGACTGCCTATTCGGTATGCCGCCGGCAAAGCTGGGCGTTGTTTATTCCTACACCGGCATGAGAAAGTTTTTAGATTTAATCGGGCCTGGGCATACAAAAGAGCTTTTTCTTGTAGGCAGACCAATAAGCTCAGAGAGAGCACGGGAAATTGGACTTGTAAATTTCCTCGTGTCTAGAGAGGACATTCAAGAATTTACTTATGTGATGGCAAACGAAATTTCTGAAAATGCGCCTTTATCGCTTAGAACTTTAAAAGAAATTACTAATGCTTTAGAAAAGAGACCAATAAGCGCTGAAGATGAAACATTGATTAGACAAATGACTCTTGAAGTGCAAAACAGTGAAGACTACAAAGAAGGGCAAAAAGCATTTTCAGAGAAAAGAAAACCTGAATTTAAAGGAAAGTAATATTAATCTTAAGATCTTAGCGATTATTCTCCATAGCCGAATTCTCTAATTAAGTTCTCCCGATGACTCCATTTACCTTTCACTTTAACCCAGAGCTCAAGAAATACTTTTGCGCCTAATATTCTTTCAATATCCGCTCTTGCAAGAGTACCGATTTCTTTTAACATTTCACCTTTTTTGCCGATTAGTATTCCTTTATGATTACTTCTCTCTACATATATAACAGCTGATATATTGATCAGGTTTTTCTCTGGTATTTCTTGAAACTCTTCAATTACTACGGCAGTCTGATATGGAATCTCTTGCTGAGTCAGGGTAAAAATTTTCTCTCTAATAAACTCGGCGACAATAAACCTCTCAGGCTGATCAGTAATCATATCTTCGGGGAAATATCTGGGCCCTTCAGGTAGATATTTTACTATCGTATCCAAAAGTTCTTGCGTACCATCAGCATTCACAGCAGATATCGGAATAATCTCTTTAAACTTACCCTCAAACTTGTTAGAGCCTTCAAGAATAGGCAAGATCTCGTTCTTTTTTATGGTATCAATCTTATTTATCACTAGTACCGCAGACTTGGGAAGATTCTCTATTATGAAAGAGTCCCCCCTACCAAAAGGCTCCTTAACCTCAATCATCATCAGGATCACATCAGCTTCTTGAACTGCGCTCATTGCAGTATGTACCATAGCTTTGCCAAGTGTGCCCCTTGCTTTATGAATTCCCGGCGTGTCCAGAAAAATAAGCTGAGCATTAGGGAGTGTCCTTATCCCCAATATTCTATTTCTTGTTGTGTTGGGTTTATCAGATACAGCCGATATCTTCTCACCTACAAGGGTGTTAATAAGAGTCGACTTGCCAACATTCGGTCTTCCAACAACTGTGATGAATCCAGATTTAAAATTATTATTTTCGCTCATAAAATTCCAAAAAGATTATTATATTTAGATGATATACCACTTTGACCAGTTTTTCCTGTATTTATATAAATTTTAGTAATTTATATTTTCTCTGTTCCATTATCTCATTCTCCCTTCACAGAAAACAAATAAAAAGCAAGCGTGGCGCCAATACTATAACGGTTATATAACATTGGTCTTGAGACCAAAGATATCAATAAAGGGAGTACAATTGGAACAAAGAGTCCAATTATTCCAGATAACTAACCTGATATCTAAAACAGAATACTATTAGTTCTAAAATCGAGTATTTATCAGTCAATTTTCTTTATTCGTAAATACCCTTTTAACAAGACATAAAGTGTCTACTACTATATACTTTGATGACTGCTTGCCAAATTGTTCATAGAGGTTACCATTCTTGGGTTTTAACGGAAATAATAGAAACAAAAGGAGTCGGATTTATGCTTGAATTAATGGGAGATTGGGAAAGGACAGATTACTGCGGCAAGCTCGGTGTAAAAGACCTTGAGCGAGAAGTAGTACTTATGGGATGGGTACAATCTCACAGAGACCATGGGGGAGTAATCTTTATAGATTTAAGAGACCGTGATGGACTAGTTCAAGCAGTTTTAAATCCTGAGAATAGTGAAGAAGTTCATAAAAAAGGTGAGGTAATTCGTGATGAATGGGTTATTGCAGTTAAAGGGATTATATCAAGACGCACACCTGAAACCATTAATCCTAACCTGAAAACAGGGGAAATAGAGGTTATGGCAAGCGAGGTAAGAATTTTAAATACCTCTAAAGTTATCCCATTCCTAATAGAAGAAGATATTAATGTAGACGAGCTTTTGAGGATGAAATACAGATATTTAGACCTCAGAAGAGCAAGTATGAAGGACAATATAATAACCCGTCACAAAGTAGCCGCAGCGACAAGGGATTATTTAAATAGCCAAGGGTTTTTGGAAATTGAAACACCTTACTTAACTAGATCAACCCCGGAGGGGGCCAGAGACTTTTTGGTTCCAAGCAGACTCAATCCCGGACATTTCTATGCCCTACCTCAATCACCTCAAATCCTTAAACAGACACTCATGGTATCAGGTCTTGACCGTTACTATCAAGTAGTTAGATGCTTCAGAGATGAAGACTTAAGAGCCGACCGTCAACCTGAATTCACTCAGATAGACATCGAGATGACCTTTATAAACGAAGACGACATCATGAATGTCGTAGAGGGCATGCTTAAGGCAATATTTCAAGAAGCAAAGGGAATTGAGGTTGAGACTCCTTTTAAGAGAATAGATCATGAAGAAGCAATGCTAAAGTATGGATCAGACAAACCTGACACCAGATTTGGGCTTGAGCTCCAGGACATTTCTCATATTTTTGTAGATTCTGAATTCAAAGTATTTAGTGGTGCGATTAAGAACGGCGGTATAATAAAAGTATTAAAACTTGACGGTAAAGCCGGGGAGCTTTCCAGAAAAGAGATTGATGATTATACAGAGGCGGCAAAGTCGTTGGGGGCAAAGGGTCTAGCATGGATAAGGGTATCAGAGGGAGAATGGCAGTCTCCAATTGTTAAATTCTTTGGTGAAGAAGAAAAAGAAAACTTACAGAAAACTCTAAATCTGACTGACGGAGATATTGTATTTTTTGGAGCAGATACTCCACATATAGTTAACCTTGTTCTTTCCAATTTGAGACTTAGTCTTGGGGAAAAATTTGGCATGATAGATCATAGCAAGTTTGATTTTCTCTGGGTAGTGGATTTCCCTCTATTTGATTTCGACCATAATGAAAAACGCTATGTTGCTATGCATCACCCATTTACTTCACCGAATGAAGAAGACATGCATCTGCTTGATGAAGAGAAAGGAAAGATACGCTCAAGAGCATATGATGTAGTATTAAACGGAGTTGAAATAGGTGGCGGCAGTATAAGGATATACCGTAAAGATATACAGGAAAAGATATTTAGCGCTATCGGACTTACAATGGAAGAGGCTCAGGACAAATTCGGATTTCTCTTGGAAGCGCTTGAGTTTGGAGCTCCTCCCCACGGTGGAATAGCGCTTGGGTTGGATAGAATCATAATGCTTATCGCAGGCGCTCAGTCTATAAGAGATGTAATTGCTTTTCCTAAGACTCAAAAGGGCCAATGCCCTCTTACAGAAGCTCCATCTGAAGTTGATACCAAACAGCTTCTGGAATTGGGAATTAAACTAGATATAAGAGATAAAGAATGACTGCAGAAACTTACTAGACACTAAAAGTTCAAAAGTTGTACCAATCAGAAGAACTTAATTCTTATCTATTTGGGAGCTGCCCGGAATTTTGGCATTGCCAAGAGCATTTTCCAACCATTTATCGGCTTCTTCTCTTGTGTTAAAAGTTTTTGACCAAAGAGTTTCGTTTCTGTAAGTAAATCCCCAGAGCCAACCTTCAGTTGGTCTGCCCAACTTAATCACTAGTACCTGTTTTAGGTTTATCCAGCTCAATTCTCCGTCTTTGGATACTATCTCAATAAACATATGTCCTCCATCTTATCAAAAATTTTTACTAACTCTATGAGTAGAAATGGTTAATGCAGCTATTTCAAACTTATTTGATCAATATTCTTAGGAATTCTTTTAAATAAACTTTTGTGTATAGAATAAATGGCATCACTTGAATCAGATTGGATATAGTAGCTGTTTTCATCTTTTCTCTTGCCAAAGATTACTCCATGTATCCGGTCATCCTCGTAAAATCTAATCTCACTGGTGGGTTCTTCAAGACCATACTTATTTAGGTCATCGGGGTTCTCGTTCTCAAAATCTAATACCTTTGCACGGGAGAAAACCCACAAGACCTCATCTACCTTTTTATCATCAACAAATATTTCATCCTCGCCTTCGACAAACCATTCGCCATCTTCTTTGAATAAATCCGCAGAGAAATTGCCCGACCATATTGCAATACGGGTCACCTCATTTGCGTCAAAATCAAAAAGCCCTTTATCTCTAAAGTCTATCGATGACAGTTTCACAAATTCGTTTAGATAATCTTTCTCGACAACTAATACTAACTTTTCATCCGGCACATAGACATAAGTACCTGAACCAACCGGTATCTTATCTCCTATAATAAACCTATGTTCCTTTTCTTCGGTAATAACAACTAATTCGGCTTTAGCATTCTCTAATCCAAATTGATCCAAATCTACTTCATCTGTAGGCACAGATCCAACAATATCAGTAGCCCTAATTTCTTGTATTAGATTGTCTATTACTTTTTCATCGGCATTTAGCTTTTGTACATCTTGAATAATGAACCAATCCTCCCCCTCGTTTTCTAAAAGTACCCAAGATTTTGGATAATAGATTTCAATCGAGAAAACTTCCTCATCCACAACAAACGAATAAGAGTCCTCGCTGCTTTTAACTTGGGAATTCTTTTCAGAGTCGCGAAAGAAAATAAAGCCTAGCAGTATTATAAAAACAACAGTTGTTATTAAAGCGCCTTTAAATTTTGTTAAAAAGTATTTCATCTTTAATCACTTAAAGAATAACTCCATATTCATACTTTAATTATGACAAACGCCTTGAAACAATTGATCTTATAACACCCTTCTCTTCCACCAAATAGCTACACCTGAAAACAAAATAACAGCGGGAATCACTACAACTGTAAAGATGAAAATTAAATTTACCTCTTTAGCAGTTATAGCAAGATTGCCGGTGCTGCGTGTTTTTGGCCTAATAGAAATAAGATTTTCATCTCCTGAGACCCAATTTAGAGTGTTAAGAAAGAAATCTCTATTGCCCGAGAACTCAAGAAAAACATTTGAGACAAAATCCGCGCTGCCAAACACGGCGATTCTGCTATTATTACCGCTCTCTCCAACTGCAGCTACGCCTAGAGGGCCTGGTTTATCCGCATCTTCTTTCTGGGCAACTCCTTCATCAAAAAGCTCAAGATTAGTTTCTGACCAACTATACTCGCTAGTGTTGGCTAGCACTTCAGACTTATAAACACCGTTTACCGCATCCAAGCTTCTAGAGTAGGGGAAAATAGTGGCAAATCTAAAATCTTCAGTAATTTCATGATACGGGTAATCAGATACAATTGGCGCTATATCTCCGCCGCCTTCAAGTTTAGAGCTAGGATCTATGATAACGTCATCTGATAGTTCAAATCCGTATCCTTTTAATATCGAAGCAATCTCTTTTCCCGAACGGGGTTCAATCATAAAAACCGCCCGACCACCTTGGTCTAGATAACTCTTTATGTACTGTATTTCTTTTAGTGAAAAAGCTTTTGTCGGGGCTGCAACAAACAGAATTGAATTCTCTCTTGGAAGCTCCTCCCCCCTTAATATCAAGAACTCTTTTACGTTATAACCTTCATCAATTATAGTTTTTCTAAGCAGTCCCAATCCCTCGGCATCAACACTGTTACCCATATCCCTTTGTCCATTGCCAGTGAGGATGTACAATGTCTTCTCAGACTCTCTCGTGAGCTTTAAAATAGCATTTGTAATCTCTTCCTCTGAATTGTTCAGTATTCCCCCGGTTATAGGGTCGGTTAGTCTGAGTTTAACAACTTTATCACCTCTTGAGATAACAACGCTTCCGTACTCATTTACAGCATATTTTTTTGCAATACCCGGCTCTTTATCCGGATTTACGAGATTAATTTTGATATTATCGTTCCTTCTAGAATATTCTTTTGCTAAATCTTGAAAGCCGCTTCTATCAACCCCGGAATCTTTAAAAAAACCTATGATTTCAATTTCATTATCTACACTGTTAAGAACTCTAATAGTCTGTGTAGAAACTGTATGGTACTTCCCCTCTGTAACATCAAACCTTATATCAGTTCTAAAGAGCAAATAGTTGATTACTATGATTATGCCTACCGTGCTCACGACCGAGATAAAAGTACCTGTTCCATATATAAGCTTTCGTCTTCTCATCTCCATCTTTCCGAATCAAGAGCGGTTTGAGTCAAAAAAAGCCCAATATAAATAATAGAAATATAGTAGGCCAGATCTTTTAGCTCGATTATCCCCTTGCCAAAATTCTTAAAATGATTAATTAGGGAGAGATATCCAAAAATTGAGGTTTCTGCATCCGAAGATGCCCCGACAAGCCAGAGTAAGAGCAATATGCCAAAAGCAATTACAGCAGCCACCATCTGACTGTTAGACAAAGATGATGCAAATAGACCAATTGAGAGAAAAGAGGCTCCTAAGAAAAAAAGCCCTAGGTAACTTGAACCAATATATCCCAGATCAGGATTACTGTGTACGGCTAAAACAATAATGTTTAGAGAAGATAGAATAAGCATAATAATCAACAAAAATAATGCTGCTAGATATTTACCTAAAATTATAGAGTTTAGATTGATAGGAGAAGTAAATAAAAGTTCTGCTGTATGGCTCTTCCGCTCATCGGCAATTAACCTCATCGTTATCAGTGGGATAATAAAGAGTAAAACGATGCTCATTGCATTAAAATATGGAATAACAATTACAGTATTAAGATTAAGCTCCTCCCTAAGAAGCTGAAAGTTAGGATCAAATTGCAACTGCAGAAAACCCTTCAAATTTAGGTAAAAGAACATTGCTGAAGCTAACTGAAACACCACTAGAATCACATAAGCGAGAGGTGAAGTAAAATATGATCTTAATTCCCTTTTGAAGATAGGGTAAATGCTATTCATCTAAATACCTTCCGTAGTTATTACTCTTAGAAAAATCTCTTCCAAGTCATGGGCAACCGGCCGCATTTCGAGTAATCCCCAACCCTTTTGCATAACTAATTCTGAAAGCTCTTCTCTTATATCAGCCCCTTTCTTAGGTTCAATGATAAATTCATTTGAAAGCCCCAACCTAATGTCCGAGACATTCGGCAATGATATAATTTCTTCCTGAATTTCTTCTCCCCAGTATCTGGTCTTAAGTAAAACATTCTCTATACCATCCATCTTGCGGGAAAGCCTTTCTAGTGATTCCTCAAGCGCAATCTTTCCTTTATTTATTATGACTACTTTGCTGCATATCATTGTAACCTCAGGGAGGATATGAGTGCTAAGAATAACTGTCCGCTCGCCTGAAAGGCCTTTGATGAGCTCCCTTATTTCTATAATCTGCATGGGGTCGAGTCCGCTGGTGGGTTCATCCAGCACCAGTACTTCCGGATCATTAATCAATGCCTGAGCAATTCCTATGCGTTGTCTGTAGCCCTTGGAAAGATGTCCTATAATGCGCTTTTCTACATCTATAATGCCGCATTTCTCCATTACATAGTGGATCCTGTTATTTTTCTCTTTTTTTGGTATTTGCTTAATATCAGCAACAAAATCCAGATATTCTCTAACGACCATATCTTCATATAAAGGAGGGTTCTCGGGAAGATATCCTATGTGAGATTTGGCGGCTTGGGGATCTTCAAACACATCTATGTCTGCAATATAAACATTGCCCTTAGTAGGGGGCATATATCCTGTAATGATGCGCATGGTTGTAGTCTTTCCAGCGCCGTTTGGACCAAGAAATCCAAGCACATCACCTTTTTCTAATTGAAACGATATGTTATTAACAGCAACCAATTCCCCATAGTGTTTTGAGACATTTTGAATTTGTATCATGGCAGTCACAACTTCTTGAATTCGCACACCTGATACTATGATTTAATATGATTCTAATGCATTAATTTTAATAGAATAACCGCAGTACAATTCTTATCCAAACTATTTGCATATTTCAGTTTAACATTTATTATTTTTAATTATGATTATAGGTTAATTTGAGAGGATTGACTAAATGTTTTAACTGTGTTATTAAACTGTGTGTGTGTTAAGGCTAGGGTGGCAAAATTAGCCAAATATTATTAGAGAAATTGAGCAATCTATCGAAATATACTAACGAATTTCACACTAATACAATTGAATCGATTTATTATTTAAGACCATCTTTAAAAGTGGCAAGTCTGAAGGACAAAATTAGGAGTCAACTCTAAAAATTATAAGAGGAGCTGATAATGAGCAACCAAGAGATTAGTAACGATGAAAAGCTAGTCCGGTCCGTTCAAAAAAAGTATCACGAAATGCTTGAAGAGGGCGTAGACCCTTATGAATGGGCATATGCTTGGAGATCGGAAATAAACCGCGGAGGATTTAAAGCGGTAGATTTTCTAATGCGGGAAATAGTTGATACAGGTAAATGTGTAGGATGCGCTGCCTGTGTAACCATTTGTCCTACAGACGTTTTCGACTATAAAAATGAAAACCCGGTAGATACTAGAAATGACGCTTGCGTGTTCTGTGAATTGTGCGCAGATGTTTGCCCTGTGCTTAGACCGCTCGATAAGGACTTGCAAAAACTGCTTGGCTTCAAAGAACCAGTTAAAGACGAAGGTTTTGGCCCTTATAATTATGCCGTTATCGCCCGCGCCAAGGATAAAGATTTTTTAGAGGGCGGTCAGGACGGCGGAGTAACGAGCGCGCTATTAGTTCATGCATTAGAAAACGGATCAATTAACGGTGCAGTACTTGGGGATGTGCTTCCTGAGAATCCACAGGTTGGAATTCAAAAACTGGCAACAACCGAAGAAGAGATAAGATCGTGCAGCGGTTCAAGGTATACATACTCACCCAACACCGTAGCCCTAACAGAGGCTATGCGTCAAGATGTTAAGCCCCTTGCTGTGGTTGGAGTTCCATGCCAAATTGATGGAGTACGCCAGCAGCAATTCAGCAGTATTCGTCTTGAAGTTGCTAAATGGTATCAGCAGAACGTAGCGCTGACAATCGGACTGTTCTGCTCTGAAAGTTTTACGCACGAACATATAACCTACATAGCCAAAGAACTTGATGTGGACCCTATAGATATAGTTAACGTTAATGTAAAAGGAAAAGTAATTATAGAACTAAGAGACGGGCGTGAGATTATTATGAAATTAAAAGACTTTCATCCTTTTGCTCGCCCTGCATGCTTATACTGCTTGGACTATTCAGCTGAACATGCTGATATAGGAGTAGGTGGGATCGGACTTAGTGGATGGACATTTGTTGCGATACGAACAGAGGCAGGACATAAGTTCTGGCAAGCAGCAGTTGATGCTGATCTATTTGAAATAGTCCCCGAAGAAACAGAACCTAAAGCTAAAGATCTTTTGATTAGATTGTCTAACATAAAAAGAAATAAACCACTGCCGGCTCTAATGCCGACTTATCAGGAAAGAGTCGAACTAGGTAACACAAATCCAAAAACACTTTATAAAGATTACAAGAAACCCACGGATGGAGGAGACGAAGTTAAATGACATCCAAAAACAGCCAACCAGTACTAGAAGACGTTAGCGTTATTGTCGCCGGACAGGGAGGAGACGGTTCATTAACCGTTATTACAATGCTTGCCGACCTGTTTCGTAATGTAGGTCTCAACGTATATACAGAGAGAGATGTTTTATCACGAATTAGAGGCGGCCATGCAGCCGCTACAATGAGAGCATTCACCGGAGAACGCCATTGCATAGGAAGTCACATAGACCTCCTGGTAGCGCTTGATGAAGAAGCGGTAGAGAAGAAGGCTCACCAAATAAATTCGAACAGCATAGTTGTGTTTGATGATTCAAGCGGTCCTCTTCGTTCTGGTTTATTACCTGAAGGCACAAAGTTATACGCAGCCCCTTTTAATCGTATTGCAATGCGCACAATGCGCCGTGAACTATATAAGAATAGTATTGCATTCGGAATAGTTGGACGACTTTTGGGACTAGAAGATGAAGCAATGCATCAAACTTTCACAAAACGTTTTCAACGTAGAGGTCAAATAATCTTAGACTATAACATCGAAGCTTTGGAGCTTGGACTCCATCTCGCAGATGAGATGGGTATTAAGCACGGGGAAGGTAAATACAGAATCGAACATACAGAACCGGAAGAGCACCTATTATTAATGGGCAATGAGTCAATAGCTTTTGGTTTTATGGTTGCTGGCGGCAGGTTCTTTACCGGCTACCCCATAACTCCGTCTACAGAAGTGCTAGAAACCCTCCAGAAATGGCTGCCCCGCTGCGGCGGAGTCGTAAGGCAAACTGAGGACGAGCTTGCAGGGATTAATATGGCAATAGGAGCTGCTCTTACAGGTGCAAGAACCATGACGGCTACCTCTGGGCCAGGCTTCTCATTAATGCAAGAAGGTGTTGGCCATTCGGGATCAGGTGAAATTCCACTTGTAATCGTTGACTGCCAGCGCTCAGGACCAAGTACGGGTATGCCGACTAAGCCCGAGCAAAGTGATTTGAACATCATGGTATTCGGTGGACATGGAGATTATCCAAGAATAGTGCTAACACCTGGTCATCCTGATGATTGTTTTTATCTCGCTGTAGATGCAACTAATCTCGCTGATAAGTATCAATGTCCGGTGTTTATTGCAATGGATCAAGCATTATCACAAAATATAGCAAGTGTGAAACCGTTTAACCTGGACAAAGTAAAAATTGAGCCAGGCAAAAGACTCACGCCCGAAGAAGTTGCAAAATTAGATACCTACAAGCGCTATAGTTTTTCAGAGGACGGCGTTTCCGCATTTGCTGCACCAGGAACTCCAGGTGGGATGTCTCTAGTTACCGGTAATGAGCATGACGAGTTCGGCCTAGTATCAACTGACCCTGTAAACCGGGTAAAAATGATGGACAAACGCTTTCACAAGATTGAAGAAGCAAAAAAAGAATTACCAAAGGGACGCCATTTTGGCGATCCTGACGCTCCAATAGGGTTTATAGGAATAGGCATGATGTACGGCGTTATACTAGATGCCAGGATTGAGCTTGAGAAACAAGGTTTTAAGACTCAATATCTTCAACCCAGAACTCTCTGGCCTATGCTGGATGAAACTCTCGAGTTTATCGATAATTGTGAACGAGTATATGTGGTTGACCTTAATGCGCAGGGTCAAATAGCTCATTTACTTATGCATCAGGGAGCCGATTCAAGTAAAATTGTCAGCATATGCAGATATGACGGTCTTCCATACCGCCCTGGTTACTTAGTGAATCAAATAATTGAGCAGGAAGCAAAACTTAACAATGACAACAAGAAGGAGGCTAAAGCCCAATGACAACACCACCTAAGACAAAAACATTTACCCCGGCAAGGCCAATATGGTGCGCAGGGTGTGGTGATTTTGCAGTACAGGGAGTGCTTGAAAAATCTTTAAATAAGATGGGAATCCCTCCTCATAAGTTGATGTTGTTAGCAGGAATTGGGTGTTCTGGAACTATTCAGAATAACCTTAAATGTTACGGATATCATGCGCTTCACGGTAGAGTACTGCCTGCTACGATTGGAGCCAAGCTGGCTAACCCTGATCTTACGGTAATCGCAGCTGGCGGTGATGGCGACGGTTTTGCAATAGGTGCAGGTCATCTTGTGCATACTTTTAAAAGTAATCCAAGCATTATGTATATTGTAATGAACAACAGTAACTATGGACTCACCAAGGGACAGGCTTCTCCAACAAGTCCCATAGGATATCATGATAATTCCGAAATAGGTTTGGATTCGATGCTTCTTGGACTTAGCTTTTTGTCGACCACCTTCTTAGCAAGGGGCTTTAGCGGCAACCCGGAACAGCTGGGAAGATTAATGGAAGCTGCAATTGAACATACTGAATCGGGTAAGGGCTTCGCGTTCCTTGAAGTTTTATCACCTTGTGTGACATATTATGATACACACCGTGAATGGCGAGCTAAAGTTTATAATGTAGACGAAGATGAAAGTTTTGATCCCACAAACAGGACGGCAGCATTCCAAAAAGTCCTAGAGTTAAAGGAACGGGCGCAGATTCCTATAGGAAGGATATTTAAAGGGGAACACATTTCACTTGAATCAATTTTAGTAAATAAAGAAGAAACTGCTCCAGCACAGCAGCAAATGGGGCATTTTAATGATCATCGTAAACATTACGACCAATTTATGAAAGCTCATCTTGGATAATATAATAATCAATTATTAGCATTTTGTTGTCAGAATATGAGCCTTTCGATTCTAGGATTGGGATAAATGCAAGCTAATAACCCAATCTTTCCCTCTAAGAGAATCAAACTCCCTGCAGAGAACATCTCTTTAAAAAGAAGAGATGAATTGCGCAAACGCAATTGCGAACGAAATATTCTTATGCTACTATTATTATTGAAAATCAATGATAGAATTACACGCCATCCACAGAGAGAATTACTTAATTCAATAGGAATAAAATATGAACCTTTCACATATGTTTCATGGACCTAACTCGGGTTATGTAGTCGAGTTATATGAACGATTTCAGCAAGATCCTGAGTCTGTAGACCCAGAAATTAGAGCATTATTTGAGAAGTGGAATCCTGAAATATCGGATTCTACTACTACAGACGCTCATCCTCAGGATATGGACAAAATAGTTGCCACAGCCAATCTGGCTCAAGCGATCAGGGCTTTTGGACACTTAGATGCCGATCTTGACCCGCTCGGGAGTAGTCCTCCTGGAGATTCCTGTCTTCAAACCCCTGGCCACAATATTAATGACGAGGACTTATTCCAACTTCCCTCAAGCCTGATTCGAGGTTCAATTGCAGAGACAACATCAAACGCTTTTGAAGCTATTAAAAAATTGCGATCAGTCTATTCATCAAAAATAGGATACGATTTCTACCATCTGAATTGCATTGAAGAAAGAAAATGGTTTAGAGATTCTGCTGAATCAGGAACATTCAGACCCCCAAATGACCCAATTAATGAACGGTTACTCCTAGAAAGCCTTACACAGGTAGAAGTATTAGAGAGGTTTTTACACCGTATATTCCCCGGGAAATTCCGTTTTTCGATAGAAGGTGTGGATGTAATGGTTCCAATGTTAAATGAAATTGTCGGGCTTTCAGCAGAATCCAGCATACATCATATCTTGCTTGGAATGGCACATAGAGGGCGCCTTAACGTAATGCATCACGTAATGAATAAGGGCTATAAAGGAACATTGATAAAATTCAAAGACCCTGTGCTAGAGAGAGATTTTAGAGATTATATGGGTTGGACTGGAGATGTTAAATACCACGACGGCGCTCGTCATGCTATACGTAACGGCAGGGCAATAGATATGGAGATTACTCTATCGCCTAACCCAAGCCACCTGGAAGCAGTCAATCCTGTTGTTGAGGGCATGACTAGGGCTGCAGGCACTGCTGCCGACAAGCCAGGAGAGCCAATTTTTGATCCCACAGTGTCTTTGCCAATAATAGTTCACGGAGACGCTGCATTTCCGGGACAGGGAATAGTCTCTGAAACGCTAAATTTATCACGCCTTCCAGGATACAACACGGGAGGAACTATACACATCATTACCAATAACCAGCTCGGCTATACAACACTCCCTTCAGACAGCCGAAGCACTTTGTATGCTAGCGACCTGGCAAAAGGTTTTGAGATTCCTATAATTCATGTAAATGCGGATGACCCTGAAGCCTGCATAGAAGCATCCAGAATAGCCTTTGCATATCTGCAAAAGTTCCAAAAAGACGTTTTAATAGACTTAGTCGGATACAGACGCCACGGACATAACGAGGCAGATGAACCTACATTCACTCAACCCGAAATGTATAAGAAAATAGACAGCCATCCAACGGTAAGAGAAATATGGGCCAATACATTAGTGCAAAGAGGAACCTTAAGCGAAGATGAACCTGAGGAAATAATAAATAAGTTCACCGAGAAACTACATAGCGATTTCGAATCACTTTCCAGTGAAGATATTCCGGAAGAGGGACAATCTAAACGCCCCCCTGCAGGAGCAGCACAGAAAGTGAAAACCTCAGTGCCTGTAAAAGCTCTACGGGAAATTAATAATTCTTTACTAGAACTCCCTCAAGACTTTAATCTTAACTCCAAACTTAAACGCGGCATGGACAGAAGAGCAAAATCGTTTGATGCACTTGACGAAAAAACTATTGACTGGGCAACAGCAGAGGACTTGGCATTTGCCTCTATATTAGCAAATGGTACACCCATTCGCCTCACCGGGCAGGATTGTCAAAGAGGGACTTTCAGTCACAGACACGCTGTTCTACATGACTCAAAAACCTGGAACCCATATGTACCTCTTCAGAACATACCTCAAGCAAAAGCTTCTTTTGAGATTCTTAATAGCCCACTTACAGAAAATGCATGTATAGGGTTTGAATACGGCTACAATATACAGGAACCCAACCGTTTAGTAATATGGGAAGCGCAGTACGGTGATTTTATTAACGGGGCTCAAACCATAATTGATGAGTTTCTAGTATCCGCCAGAGCAAAATGGGGACAAACCCCTTCATTAGTATTATTATTACCTCATGGATATGAGGGACAGGGACCGGACCACTCAACAGGGAGACCTGTAAGATTCTTAGGTTCGGCAGCGGAAATCAATATGCGAATCGCCAACTGCACAACTTCTGCGCAGTACTTCCACCTACTAAGACGCCAAGCCGGGGTTCTGGAAACTGATCCTCTTCCTTTAATAATTCTGACCCCCAAGAGTTTGCTGCGTAATCCTTCTATCTATTCTTCGGTTCGTGATCTTTCTGAAGGATCCTGGCAGCCTGTTATCGATGATGAAATGGATGATAAACAAGCAAAGAATGTTAAACGTCTTATACTATGTAGCGGAAAAGTATATATAGACCTCGATAACAGTGAATATAGAAAGCAAAACTCAAAGGATATTGCAATTGCAAGAGTCGAGCAGCTTTACCCTATCCCAACAGAAATGCTGCAAACAGTGATGACCAGGTATCCTAATCTCAAAGAAGTTGTTTGGATACAGGAAGAGCCTGAAACCATGGGTGCATGGATGTTTATGTTCCCATTTTTCAGAAAGCTAATTGATGGCCGCTTCCCACTTCACTATATAGGCAGGCGCCGTAACTCAAGCCCAGCAGAGGGGTATTCCTCAATGCATAAGATAAATCAGGAAGCATTGATCAAACAAGCTTTCATGATTGATAAAGAACTTCCCAACCTGGATGAATTAGGTATTACATGGGTAAAAAACGTATAGAATCGGAGAAATAATATGTCAACGAATATTGTCGTACCAGAGTTAGGTGAATCTATTGTTGAGGCCACTGTAATCAGATGGTTTAAGTCTGAAGGGGATTCTGTAAAGATCGGAGAAGCCTTGCTTGAATTAGAGACAGAGAAAGCAAACTTTGAAGTTGCGGCTGAAAAACAAGGAGTCATAAAAAGTATCCTTAAAAAAGAGGACGATGATGTTGAAGTAGGAGAAGTGCTCGGAGTGCTTGAAGAAGGGGCGGTTTCAACTGATTCTCGAACCGAATCAGTTGTTGAAGAAGTTCATGAAGTTAAAGAAACAACTCAAACTGAACAACAAATAACTGAGAAGATAACGCCTGTTGCTAAAAACTTAGCAGAAGAATTCAAAATCGATATCAGCAAAATAGAAGCCACAGGACCAAGCGGACGTATTACGAAAGAAGACGTAGAAAGACATATGCAGATGGAAATTGAAGAATCTGAGATAGAAGCGCCAGATGTAGAACCAGTGCATCAAGCGCCAGCAATAATAACTAGTCAAGAATCTCCCTCATTCTTAGTAGCTAGAGATGTTAGAGAAGAGAGAATCAAGATGTCTCGTCGAAGACGCACTATTGCGCGAAGAATGTTGGAAGCATCACAGACTACGGCAATGCTCACAACCTTTAATGAGATTGATATGACCGCAGTCATGGAGCTTAGGAAACGGCGTAAAGAAACCTTTAAAGAAAAGTATGGGGTTAATTTAGGTTTAAACTCATTCTTTATTAAAGCTTCAATTGGCGCCCTCAAAGCGTTTCCTGCTATAAATGCTGAAATAGACGGCGATGACATGATAGTAAAGCATTATTATGATATAGGAGTTGCAATAGGGGCGTCTGAGGGTCTTGTTGTACCTGTGCTTAAAAATGCTGATGGTATGTCATTTGCAGAAATAGAGAAAAGAATAAAAGAGTTTGCTGTTAAATCAGAAGAGAACACTCTGTCGCTAGAAGACATTATGGGTGGAACGTTCACAATCACAAACGGCGGCGTATTCGGCTCACTTCTGAGTACTCCAATTCTAAATCCGCCACAGGTTGGCATATTAGGATTACACAAAATTGAAGACAGACCTGTTGTTATAAACGGCGAACTTGAGATAAAGCCTATGATGTATGTAGCGCTTAGTTATGATCATAGAATTGTGGACGGTAGAGAAGCAGTACAATTCTTAGTGAGACTAAAAGAACTCATACAGGATCCGGAATCTTTACTTTTAGAAGGATAAATCTAAGAAATCAGTTTTTGGATCTTAGTTCATTTTCTTTCCAGTAGGAATCGGCATATTTATCTACATTTATTCCTATCAAGTCCAAAAACCATATTTTTATATCGCCCGCCAAGACCCTATAGATGCCTCCATCTAAGAACCGACGAGGGGAAGTTCTCATATTTTCTTTTATAAGTTTTAGTTTGCCCGCTTTTCTTAAATTCTTGCACAGATGAGCCGCCTCAAGTAAACCGATCTGTGGATATCCACCTACTCTTTTGAATACCTGAGATCTGACAAATATCCCCTGATCGCCGTAATATCGCTGGCGTATTCTATATCGAATTCTGTTAATGAGTTCCACTACCCTGAGCCCAAACTCCGCTCCGTCAAGGGCAAATTCAAATGCTCCTCCTATCACCCTAGGGTTGGACAACGCTGCATCAATTAATTTATCGTATCCATTGGGCGCAAAAGTATCCGCATCTAAAAATAACAAGACGTCTCCACTCGCAGACTCAGCCGCTTGATTTAGAACAGAAGCCCTCCCTCGAGAAGTGACCTCGCTTTTGATTAAAATTGCACCGAATTTAAGAGCTATATCGCAGGTCCCGTCTGTTGAGTCTGAATCTATCACAATGACTTCATAACTATTCTCAAGTTTAGAATTCTTCTTAAGGCATTTGATAGTAGAAGCTAAATATTCCGCTTCATTTAAGGTTGGTATGATGATGCTCAGTTTCATGGATTCCCCAAATGGCAATAAAAGCTCCTTATAAAATAGAATAACAGCTATAAGTTTAGATAAATACGGGTTATTTAAGATGCTAAATTAATGAGAAGGAAATATTTAAGAATTGTTCTATGAAATTCCGCCTAATTGAAGTAATTCACCCCATTTGTTTAATACCTGCTCTAGAAGTTTGGGATATTTACTAAGTTCAGGGTCTTTCTTAACCAGGTTAAAGGCATCTTCTCTCGCTTCAGACAATATTCTGGCGTCTCTTACAAGGTTGGCAAATCTGAACTGTGGGAGCCCTGACTGCTTGGTACCGAGGAAATCCCCAGGACCTCTTATCATAAGATCGGCCTCCGCAATCTTAAAACCATCCGTTGTTCCTTCCATAATTGTGAGTCTTTTTTCAGCATCTTCTGATCTTTTAAAACTCGATATTAGAATGCAATAAGAATTATGCTCCCCCCTTCCAACTCTTCCTCTTAACTGATGTAACTGTGTAAGCCCAAATCTCTCTGCATTCTCCACAACCATTACTGTTGAGTTGGGCACATCTACACCGACTTCTATGACGGTAGTTGCCACAAGCATGTCCAAATGATGAGATACGAATCTCTTCATAACCGCTTCTTTTTCGTCCCCCTTCATTCTTCCATGAAGAAGTCCTACCCTGTAGTCGGGGAATATTTCGTTTTGCAGTTCTTCCGCCATTTGGGTCGCATATTTTAAATCCTTAAAATCGGGGTTCTCAGATTCCTCAATCATTGGGTATACAACATATGCTTGCCTGCCCTTTTCGATTTCCTTACGTACTGTGTTGTAGGCTTTCTCGCGTGAACCTTTTTGATCATAATAAACTTTTGTCTTTATTTCTTTCCTACCTAAAGGAAGCTCGTCCAAAACAGAAACATCCAGATCTCCATATACTGTGAGCGCAAGGGTCCTTGGAATTGGCGTAGCAGTCATTACAAGAACGTCCGGATTGACGCCCTTACTCATAAGCTCTGCTCTCTGCATAACACCAAATCGGTGCTGCTCATCGATCACTACAAGACCTAAATTCTTAAAATCAACTTTGTCCTGTATGAGCGCATGAGTACCTACCGCAATTTGAGCCTCACCCGACATAATCGCTTTATAATACGTATTCTTTTCACTCTTGCTTAAGCCGCTCTTTAGAAAAACTATGCGGAGACCCATGCCTCTTACATACTCTAGAACCGAAGCTAAGTGCTGTTCTGCAAGTATTTCTGTAGGCGCCATTAGTACTGCTTGATAACCTGACTCCACAGCTTTCAACATGGAAAGCACAGCCACAATAGTTTTACCGCTGCCAACATCACCTTGAAGAAGACGGTTCATGGGTGTTTCAAAACACATATCCTGCTCAATTTCCGATATTACTCGTTTCTGAGCTGATGTAAGATCAAAGGGGAGTTGATTAATAAGATTGTCTGTCAATTCACCGGAAGGAGAAAATGTTATTCCTGAAAGCTTGGCAACATCTCTTTTTTTGATGGCAAGCCCTACCTCGGTTAAGAAGAATTCAGAATATGAAATTGTCCTGTGAGGTTTAGATTCATACACAGAGTTTTGCTCAGATAAGCCTATTACTTTATCCTGGTCGAGGGGAAAGTGCACTCTTTTTAAAGCAGGCCCATAATCCAATATATCTCTTTTCTTAATTATCTCAGCTGGTATAAATGATCTTAGCGATGATCCATAATTGTCAACGACAGATTTCATTATTCTTCTCATCCGTCTTTGCTTTAGGCCTTCTGTAAGAGGATAGATTGGAACGATACGGTTAAAATGAATATTATCTT
>Ga0209633_10002091_pt1 | contig 19757 bp, 19 predicted proteins | sample Cruoilmetagenom1_FD_187290 | JGI IMG/M metagenome (GOLD analysis project Ga0209633, IMG submission 187290) | Oil polluted marine microbial communities from Coal Oil Point, Santa Barbara, California, USA - Sample 1 (SPAdes) (version 2) | ecosystem: Environmental > Aquatic > Marine > Oil seeps ... | reverse complement strand
TGGCATGAGTCGAAGTATGTTTTTATCGGGAATCTATTAAACAATAATTGGAGCATAAAATGGAACAACAAATGAAATTTTGTCATTCGTGCGGAATGCCGTTGGATGGTCAAATGGGTAAAGAAGTAGCTGATAATTATTGCCATTATTGTGCAGATGAAAGTGGGGAATTAAAACCACGTGAAGCTGTACAAACAGGAATTATTGAGTGGTTAAAAATGTTTGCACCGGAAGGCTCAAATCCCAATTATGTAAAAAGGGCAGATAGCTACATGAAAGCGATGCCTGCTTGGGCAGAAGACTAGTTATAATCTTAAGTATGGGCATAATGCCCATGCTTAAATATTAATTTATCTAATTTTTAAGATCATAATAAAACGGCAGAAGTTTAGCAGAATATGTTAAATAGGAAATATGAAAAAAATAATGAAGAAATCTAAAAATGAAGAGGTTCAAAACTTTCTAAACGGAATTATGATGATTGATGCTGAACAATATAGTTCCTTGATAGAAATGCGCGAAATTGTTTTTAATATATATCCCGAGACTAATGAAAGAATAATGTATGGAGGAATTATATTTTCACTTAACTCCGAAGATTTTAGTGGCTTATTTGTAAGACAAAGACATATATCTTTTGAGTTTTCTAAAGGGTTTTTGATGAAAGATCCTAATAAATTTCTTGAAGGAAACGGAAAATTCCGAAGACATTTAAAAATTAAAACCAATGCAGATATTAAAAATAAAGATGTAATTTTTTTTGTAAAACAAGCTGCGTAATATTTCACGCTTAAAAATAAAATAGAGACAATATGGATTCAATTTCACCAAACATTTTCGTTAAGGATATTAATGAAACCATCAAATTTTACCAAAGCATTGGATTTGAAACAGTTATGACATTTCCCGAGGAAGGTGATTTCGTATGGATAATGATGTCTTGCGGAAACGTAAGTTTTATGTTTCAAACATTTGACAGTTTGGGTTCAGAGTTGCCGTCTATATCACGACAAGATGGCGGTTCTTTATTATTGTATATCCAAACCAAAGAAATTAGACGGTTTCACAATAAAATTAAGGGCAAAGTGAATATCATAAAAGGACTTGAGAAAACTTTTTATGGTGCAACAGAATTTTCTATTTTAGACAATAATGGTTACATACTGACTTTTGCGGAAAATGAAAAATAAATAATGAAATGCCAACAATCTATATGTGTAATGTTCCCCAAACGGTCGCACTACGCATATACTGACCGCCGCCGATAGTTATTCAGTTAAGTTACAAGATCGAAGAACCTTGAAAGGTGTTTTTGCATGGACATTTATTTATGCAAGATAAATGAAGAGCGGAAGTGTATTCATAGTCATATGTCAAATCCGAAATAAGTTATTTAATGAAAATCCCAAAACTCTATGTAGGTACAGCCGGCTGGTCCTATAAAGACTGGAGGCCGACTTTTTACCCGAAACAGCAATCCCAAAATTTTAACTACTTAAAATTTTATGCAAATTATTTTAATGTAGTGGAAGTGAATTCTAGTTATTATAAATATTGGGATGCTAAGGTTATAGAGAAATGGATTAAACAAGTAGATGATATTGATAACTTTGTTTTTACATTTAAACTTCACAAAGATTTTACCCACCTCAGAGAATTTAATGATGAAAATATAAAATCTGTTCAAGAGAGTTTATCTTTGTTAGCTGGTTCCGAAAGGCTCGGCGGGTTATTGATACAATTTCCTTATTCGTTTGAATGTCACGATGGTAATATTGCTTATTTGGCAAGATTACTGGAAATATTTGCGGGCTATCCAAAATTTGTTGAAGTAAAACATCCGTCATGGAAAAATAAAAAAGCTAGCAGTATTACCTTTTGCAGTGTAGATAAGCCTGAACTTTCGGAAATATTTCCTTTTCAACTTAAAGTCTCAAACAAATCTGCATATTTACGTTTATATGGCAGGGAGAAACCGAATACTGACAACCGGGAGCAATATCTTTATTCACCAGGTGAGCTATTAGAAATTGAGTATGAGTTAAAAAAGATTTATAGCCAAGCTGAAAAGATATTTGTAATTATGAAAAGACATGCATTTGGTAATTCATTAGCAAATGCATTTGAAATGATGCATTTCTTAGAAGAAAGTAAAAAGATAAAAATGCCGCCTACAATTATTAAAGCCTATCCCAGGTTAAAAAAGTTTTGCTATGGATTAGGTCAATATTTTTTTTGAGCGAAAATAAGGGATGATACTTCAATAATTACATTTGAGCCTTAACCAAAGTATTAATAACATAAAATTAAAAATAAAATATTGTATATTAATAAATATATAAGTAGTTTAAAGTTAACATAGATATCATATATAACGTTTTTTGATATCTATAAAATTATTTTATAAAATTGGAGAGAGAAATGAAAATTAACAGAATGAATCCTTATAATGGGGAAAGTAAAACCAATGCTTTTTTTGATGTTGAGACTGATGAAGGCATTATTATTAAAGGATTTACATTAGTGGAAAGTTCTAATGGATTATTTGTAAGTGCCCCAAGTGAAAAAGGGAAAGATGGCAAATACTATGATAAGGTTTTGATGTCAAATGAATTAAAAAACCAGTTAAATGATATTGCTGTTTCTCATTATAATGAGTTGCCATCCAGCTAATTACATCTCAATTAATATCGCTTAGGTATTTCTTAATATCTAAGTGGTAATGAGTAATGTATTCATCTCGAGCAGCTTGCCCACCTCAGCCATAGGCTGATAAATCTGGCGTGGGAGTCGAGAGATGGAGAAGGCGTGAGAACTTATGAAGGAATATATTAAAATGTAAGGATAGTAGTTACTATACTGGTAAGGTTTCTAACTTAGAGAAACGATATAATGAACCCCAATCTGGCATGTATCGAGGCTATGCTTATTTTAGAAGACCTGTAAAATTGATTTACTCTCAAAAGTTTTTTAATGTAACAGAAGCCAATGAAGCTGAAAGAAAAATTAAATCATGGAGCAGGAAGAAGAAAGAAGCTTTAATGGAAGGAGATTTTAGATTATTACATGAATTATCGATATGTAAAAATGAGAGCTACTATAGAAATAAATAATATTTCTGTTCTATATATCTATGCCTCGACTTAGTTTACACTGAGCTTAGTCGAAGTGCTCAGCATGAATAGATGGTTCAATTTTTTTTCTTAATTCAGATTTATTATAATTTATGATCCAACTTGGTTTTCACCTTTGCCTTTTCACTTTTAACTATGGACTTTTGATTTAATCATGCGTACAATATTTCATTTAGATTTAGATGCATTTTTTGTATCCGTAGAAAGGATACTCGATCCATCACTTATCGGCAAGCCCGTTATTGTTGGTGCAAACCCGAGCTATGGGAGAGGAGTGGTTGCTGCCTGCTCTTATGAGGCCCGTAAGTACGGTTTACATTCTGCAATGCCTATTCGAAAAGCTTATCAGCTTTGTCCTCACGGACTTTATATAAAAGGTTCTCATGGTGAATACTCTCAATATTCGAAAGCAGTAAAACGTGTTCTGGAGAAATATGTGCCTGAAATTGAACAAGCATCCATTGATGAATTTTATCTTGATTTTACAGGCTGCAGTAAAATTTACGGTTCGTTATTTATGTTTGCGTCTAAGCTCCAAAAAGAGATCCAGCATAAATTATCTTTACCTTGTTCAATAGGAATAAGCACTAACAAAACGATGGCAAAAATAGCTTCGGATTTTAAGAAACCCCAAGGAATAACTTATGTTTTGCCGGGCACGGAAAAAGAATTTTTAGCCCCGATGCCTGTCGAAACAATTCCCGGTGTAGGAAAATCGATGTTGAAACAACTTCACGAAAAAGGATTTTATTTAATTGGGGATATAACAAAATTACCTGAAGATTATTGGGGCATAACATTTGGCAAATATGGACTAAGCCTTTACCGTAAAGCCAATGGTGGTGGGAAGATTTACCTTGATAAGCCTCAAGGCCGCAAGAGTATATCAAAAGAAAGAACATACGGTAAAGATGTAATAAATAAGGCTAAGATAGAAGATACATTATTTAAACTCACAAGCCAGGTTTGTCAATTATTGCGAGATAAAAACTGGCAGGCATCAACTGTAAGTATAAAATTACGTTATTCGGATTTTGAAACAATTACCCGGGCAAAAACAATTAAACCGACTGATGATGATAAAACAATTTTTGATACAGCGGTAAAATTGTTTAGAACTAATTATAAGCGCCGCGTTAGTGTTCGTTTAATAGGTATTCATTTAACTAAGTTCAATGAGTTTTGTGAGCAGGAATATCTTTTTGAAGATGAAGAGATTAAAAGAAAAAAAATGTTCCGTGCTATAACAAAGATAAGAGATAGGTTTGGTTATTCTGCAGTTCAGTTTGGAAGAACTGAGAAGATTGCGAATAAGTTTATAAATCCGTTTCATCCTGAGTTATATGACAATTAAAAAATTTTATAACGTATGATAAATTTACATAACCATTCAAATTATTCACTACTTCGGGGAACGATTCCGATTGATAAATTAATTGCTTCTGCAAAGGCCGATGGTGCTTTATGTATTGCACTTACGGACACTAACGGAATGTATGGGAGTATTCAGTTTGCTAAAAAGGTGAATGAAATAGTGAAGAAAGAAAAATTAGAAGGGAAAGAAATAAATTTTAAAGCAATATTGGGAGTGTTTATTGATGATCCTGAAGACGAGGATGTTCACACTTTATTCCTTGCTAAAAACATGGAAGGGTACTCAACAATATGTAAAATAACAACGAGCAGGAAGCTTAAAGAAGATTTCTCCTTAGTGGAAGTATTCGATGAGAATTTGGAAAATGTTTTTATTGTTACATCATCAATAAAATTATTAAAGGAAATATGGCAGAACCAAAAAATAAAGAAAAATCTATTTGTTGAATTGATAGCAACCAGAAAGCACAAAGGAAAAACCCGCGAGCTTTTTAACTTTGCCAAAGCTAAAAATTTGCAATTTGTTGCTTCAAACCCAACTTATTTTTTGCAACCCGAAAATCATTTGCTTCAAAGAGTTGTTACTGCAATAAGATTAAATACTACACTCGAAAATTTGGAAGAAGGTGAACCGGTTGATGAAGAATATTATTTTAAATCAAATAAAGAATTAGAACAAATTTGGAAAGGATTACCGGAAGCAATTGAAAATACCCATAGAATAGCTGCTGAGTGCAATGTTGATCTGAAATTTGGGGAATATAAATTTCCTACTTTTTCTCTTCCTAAAAATAGAACAGCTTCATTTTATCTTGAGGAAATTTGTCGTGAAGGATTGGCGGAAAGGTATCAACTGATATCCGAAAAAATCAATACACGATTGCAGTATGAGCTGGACGTTATTAATGAATTAGGTTTTTCTCATTATTTCCTTGTTGTTCATGATATAGTTCGTGAGGCAAAGCTAAGGAGAATGAGAATTATTGGGCGTGGTTCGGTTGCAAACAGCCTTGTATCATACTGTTTGGGATTTACGGAAATAGATCCGATAAAACACAATTTATATTTTGAAAGATTTTTAAACAGGGCAAGAACAAGTCCGCCGGATATTGATCTTGATTTTTCATGGCGGGAGAGAGATGAAATAGTAAAATATGTTTATGATAAGCATGGTTATGATAAAGTTGCTATGATTTCCGCCATGGTTACCTTCCGCGCACGCTCTGCTTTCCGTGAAACTGCTAAAGTATTTGGTGTTTCCGGTGGAGAGATTTCTAAAATCAGTAAATTTATTCCTTGGAGCCATCCCAAAAGTTTACCCCATTTGGCGGAAAAATTCCCTGAGGCTCAATCATTAAATCTTCACTCCGAACCTTGGGAATCGATAATAAAAATTGCCAGTCAATTATCTTCATTCCCGCGCCATTTAAGTATTCATGCCAGCGGCATTGTAGTGACAGAAAAACCTATAACAAATTACGTTCCCCTGGAATATGCAAAAAACAAAGGGCTTGGTTTAATAATTACACAACCCGACATGTATGGGATAGAAGATATGGGGTTAGTGAAAATAGATCTTTTAAGTCAGCGTTCTTTGGAGGTACTCAAGGACACAATGAATGATTTAGGAGAAAAATATGCTTCCCAAAAGCATGAGCATGTTCCGAATATCATTCCCATTAATTCACTTAATGAAAATCAATTAAACTGAGTTCTGTATATAAGCTTTTCTCAATTTTTCCTTACCCAACGATCTTGCAATATCCAATTCCTCTTCCGTTACTTTATCTACTTCACCGTAATATTTATTCTTTGAACTATCTTTTTGTACGGATTCCAGTGCATGTTGATCGGAAAGTATTTCCAGCTTCTCAACTATTATATTATTGCCATTCTCAAGATCAGTTTTACCTTCAATTAAATAAGGTCCCAAAGACATAGTTAATTCGGCATACTTTTTATAGGTTTTGGGAAATAATACCGCTTCGAAGGTTCCGCTCAAATCTTCTAACGAAAGAAACTTCATGGCATCACCTTTTTTTGTATTAATTCTTTTCGAAGTCATAAACCAGCCAAGCATTTTTATTTTCTTGTTCCTGTTTTTCATTAAATCTTTAGCTTTTGTTATGCCGGGGGAATCATAAATTTCTTTAACAAATTCTATCGGGTGATGCGTAACCGTAAATCCTAAATACTCTTGTTCGTAAGTATGAATTTCAATGCCCGTATATTGCAGATCGGTTTCTACACTTCTTTCCAACAATGAAGTCTCTTGATTAAAAAGATTACGGGAATTATAGTCAAGCATTTTTTTATAATGATAATAAATATCAGCCAGCCGTATTAGCGTGGGTCTTGTTTTGTTTAAACAATCCATTGCTCCGCACTTTATTAGAGTTTTAGTTTTTTCATAAGTAGTTCGTGTACGGGAAATAAAATCAGCCAAAGATTTGTACCGTCCGTTTTTATTTCTTTCTTCTACAATATTTACTAATGCTTCTTTCTCAATATTTTTTATAGCTATAAACCCAATTCTTATTTCAGGAAAACTCCCTTCATATCGGTAATTACTTTCATTTATTGAGGGCAATAAAACTTTTAATCCCATTCTTTTACACTCATTAATGTAAACACTTGTTGAATAGAATCCTCCGCCGTTATTAAGAACATTCGCCATAAATTCAGCGGGATAGTATGCTTTCAAATATGCTACCTGAAAAGAGAGTATGGCAAATGATGCGCTATGTGCTTTGCAAAATGAATAACCGGCGAAAGATGAAATTTGGTGCCATAATTGTTTGGCCACTTCATCCGAGAGACCTTTATTCTTGCAAGATTCAAAAAACCTTTCAAATAATCTTCTCATTGCTTCCTGCGACCGCATTTTACCGCTCATAGCACGGCGCAGGTAATCAGCTTCTTCTAAACTAAGTCCCACGATATGGTGGGCTACTTTAATAACATCTTCCTGGTAGATCATTACTCCATATGTTTCGCCAAGGTATTCTTCCATTTGGGGAATAAGATATTTCCGGCGGCTTGGATTTTTATGCCGCTCAATAAACTCCTGCATCATTCCGCTCTCAGCAACCCCGGGACGTATAACCGAACTTGCAGCAGTAAGCATTTCGAAAGTATCACAGTCTAATCTTTGCAATAGTGATCTCATTCCCGGCGACTCAATGTAAAAACATCCTATTGTTCTTCCTTCCCTTATAAGCTTTTTTGTTTCTTCGTCGTTAAAGATCATTTCATAATCATAAATATCAAACCCCGGTGTGGGAAGCGGGGGATGTATGGTGGCGGTTCTCAAAGAACTGTTTTTATTTCCGGATAGGTTATAATTTTCTAAATTAATAAGATGGGACTCATGTGTTATTTCTCGGGTATTATTTCCATGAACAGTAAACATATGTTCACTATATAATTTTTTTTTGACAGAAAAGCAAGATATTTTGGAAAGAAGCTCAAATCGTAATAAATTTCATTTTACAAAATGTAACCTCAGGCCTGCCTGCCGGATAGACAAGTTTTAGCCTGAAGAAAATAAGTTTAATTGTTAATGCAGACTAAAGTCTGCGGCTACAAAAGCAAAATAAAAAAGAAGATAATAAGGGAAAAATTACACAGACTGCCGGCAAAAATGTATGTGGGGAATAAAACCATTGCTTTTACAATCTGTATAAAGAATAACCGGAATCTTTTTGAATCGACAAAAATGTTTGAGTATTTTGAAAAAGAATTAATACTATCACTTGAAAAGAATAATTGTACAGCACACGTTTATTTGTTTATGCCTGATCATTTGCATTTGATTGTAGAAGGTTATTCTGAAGACTCGAATATTAAAAAGGCAATTGAACTTTTTAAACAAAAGACTGGTTATTGGTTGACTAAGAATATGTCAGATTATAAGTGGCAGAAAGATTACTATGATCACATTATTAGAGATGATGAAGATATGCGAAATCAAATTAAATATATTCTTTACAATCCAGTAAGAGCAAGTCTTGTTGAAAATTGGAAGGATTACAAATTTAAGGGCTCAACAATTTATAATTTTGAGGAATGGGAATGAAGATAATTTCGCAGACCAAAATCTGTAACTATATTTTTTCGGAAATGTAGCCTCAGGCTTTAGCCTGAGGAAGTTTTGCTATGCACTACCAGCGCAAGCTAAAGCTTGTAGCTACAAAAATAAAATATTATGCAAATACTGGAAATATTAAAATACGTTGAGGGGAACACAAACTCCGCTTTTTTTTATACCCCCAATATTTATGATGGTGGGAAATCATATTTATTTATGGAACCGCATATTATTTTAAAAGGCTCAACAAAAGAGGAGGTTGAGGATGTATTACAAAAAGTAGATGAACTTTCCCAAAAACCTGACCTCATTGGGTTTGCAACAATTCCATATGAAATCGGATATTACTTTCAGCCGAAGGAAATAAAAAACTCATATTTGGGAAAAGCTGGGCTTTCCTTTTTCTTTTACAAAAAAGAGAATGTTAAAATAATTGACTCAAATGATTTGGAGTTTAATGCTATAGAAGAACAGATTAAAGAACAGAAAAACATTCAAAACTTTGAGCTAGAAATTTCCAAAGATGAATATGTCGATAAAGTTAAAAAGATAAAAGACTACATACGGAAGGGGGACACATATCAAATAAATTTTACTACAAAAGCTCACTTTGCATTTGACGGGGACATAACAGCACTCTTTCTAAACGGAATTTTTAATCAATCTGCCGGTTATTCAGTTCTGATAAATAGCGGGAATGAATACATACTTTCATTTTCGCCGGAATTATTTTTTAAGACGGATTACAAGAACATTTTCAGTAAGCCGATGAAAGGAACATTGAGGCGGAAGGGAAATCCCATTGAAGATGAAAAACTGGCTCAATCACTTTTATATGATGAGAAAAATTTGGCTGAGAATGTAATGATTGTTGATCTAATGAGAAATGATATCGGCAGAATTGCAGAAATTGATTCGGTGAAAGTCGATAAACTTTATGAAGTTGAAAAATATGAAACCCTCTATCAGCTTACATCAACGGTTACCGGAAAACTAAAAAAAAATAAACTGAGTAAAATATTTCAAAATCTATTCCCAAGCGGCTCAATTACCGGAGCTCCCAAAATTAGATCTATGAGAATTATTGGAGAGCTGGAAAAGTCATCTCGGAATCTATACACGGGAACAATTGGATTGATTACTAATAACGAAGCGGTTTTTAATATTCCGATTAGAACGATATCTATAAATAAATCAACCCAAAAGGGAGAATTAGGTTTAGGTAGCGGGGTTGTTTGGGATAGTAATGCAGAAAATGAGTATGAAGAAGTTTTATTGAAAGGAAAGTTTATTTATCAGCCTCAAAAGTATTTTGAGATTTTGGAAACTATGTTATTTGAAAACCAAAAAATATTCTTACTTGATTACCATATAGAAAGATTGAAAAAATCGGCAGAGTATTTTTTATTTAAATTTGATGAAAAATTGTTGCGGATTGAGCTGAAAAAAATAACTGAAAATTTGAGAAACAATAAATCTTATAAAATTCGACTTCTTCTAAACAAATGGGGAAAAATCAAAATAGAAAACTCTGAAATCAATTCAAAATCTGAAAGTTTCAAAATTATTATAAGTGATAGGGGAAGATGTGAACAAGAAAAATTTCTCTTTCATAAAACAACTTTTAGACCTTGGGATGAGATATTAATTGAAGCAAAAAAACAAGGATTTAATGAAGTTATATTTGTTAATGAGAAAGAAGAATTATTGGAGGGAGCAATTTCCAACATAATTATTGAAAAAAACGGAAGATATTTTACTCCTCCTTTAAATTTAGGAATTTTAAATGGTTGTTACAGGCAATTCTTGTTAGATAATAAAAAATGTGAAGAGAAAATTTTAACAATAGGTGATTTGGAAAATGCTGATAGTGTAATGCTGTCTAATTCAGTAATTAAGGAAATTTTTGTCGAGAAAATATTTGATACGAATCAAGAAATAATTTATAACTCAAAAAAATAATTTGCAGAGTAAGTAAATTGTTTATATGTTTAAAACGTTCAGAAAATAATGAAACATAAAAGTAAATAATGAAAGCTGAAGTCGAAGAGTTTATTGAAGTTTGGGGAGCAATGGGTGTTCTTTGGGGCATTAATCGTTCAATGGCAAGAGTACATGCATTTATGATGGTTCAGAAAGATGCCGTTGATTTGGATAGCATTGCAAAAGAGCTGAATATAAGCAGAGGTAATGCAAGTATGTGCCTAAAAGAGTTAAGAAACTGGCGTGTTATTCATAGAGTTTATAAATCCGGAGAAAGAAAAGATTATTACAAAGTTGAAGAAAATAGCTGGAAAATGTACTATAATGTAATGGTTGAAAGAAAAAAGAGGGAATTTGACCCTGCACTTGCAGCTTTAAGGCACCTTATGGCAGAATCCGATATTATCAAAATGGAAAATGTTAATAATCGCTTAAAAGATATGGAGGAGCTGTTCTCTGTATTAGATAAAATTGCCTCAAAAGCGTTAGCTAATGAAAAGACCAGTAAAATTATGTTAGATTTTTTTAAGAATTTTGCACCTTAAAAAATTTACTCAGTAAGTTCAAAAGTTTCAGAAATAAATGAACATTTGTGATTGAATTACACAAATTTTAGTTACTTAAAAGTGAGGTTGGAATTGAAAAAGTATTTAGTAATTGGCGGTGTGTTAAATATTCTTCTTGGAATCTTTCATTTTATGTTTTGGGGCATTTTTGATTGGCCAAATACAATTATGTGCCTATCACTTGAAAATCGTGGAATTCTGGAAGTGTTAAACATACATGTTGCAATAACAATTCTTTTTTTTGGTTATGTATCTTTATTTCAAACTAAAAAATTATTGGACGAAAAATTTGGCAGAATAGTAATTCTTTTTATTGCTTTCTTTTACTTTATACGCCTAATAAATGAGTTTATTTTTTGGCCATTAAATACTGCAACAATTGTTTCTGCAATAATTTTATTAATACTGATCCTACTTTATTTCATTCCATATGTTTTATTAACCAGATTAGATCATCAATTAAATCGAGAGAAATAGTATGCTTAGGAAAATAATGACAAAAATAAATAATGGTGTTGTGATAATTCTACTGGGATTATTGCATACAAATTTTACTTTATCAAATGATGGATTCGGAAGCATTATTAAAAATTTTAATGAATCATATTTTTTTCATATCAACAATGGTTTGAATGAATTACCTGCAACCACCGGAATCACAAATTTTGAAACTATGGCGACTTTCTGGTTTTTTTATTTTGGCCTTTTTTTAATTATTCTAGGAATTCTACTATATTATGTTGAAAAAGAAATGAAAAGAATTCCACATTCTTTTACTATCTCATATACATTGGTTGTGTTAGTTGGATGTTATATGATTCCAAATTCCGGTATGACATTTTTAATGCTACCACATGCAGTTTTTATGTTGATTTATAATTACTTCCGTGGCAAAACAAAACTTAAGAAAATATTATAAACAGGTGAATAAAAATGTTGATAAATAAATATCTCCCAAATTTTCATTTTAATGAATATCACTCTAAGGAAATAAATGGTACAAGGGAAGAAATTTTAGCGGCAATCAATTCTTTGCAGATTAGCGAAATATCAATAGTAGTGAATTATTTATTATTTTTCAGATCACTTACACTAAAGAAAAAGAAAAAACGAAATTTTGATAGGAACACATTACTTTTAGAAAAAATGCAAAATAGTAATTTTTATATCTTGGAGCAATCAGATAGTGAAATCGTAATAGGATTGATTGGTCAATTCTGGAATTTAAGAGACATAAATGAAATAAAAATTGAATCTACCGATGAATACCTGAATTTTAACAATGGAAATTATGGTATTGTAGCTACAAACTTTTTTATTGAAGAAAAAGAGGGAATAAGTATTTTATCAACAGAGACAAGAATAAAAATTGGAGATCCAAGTTCACGAAGAAAATTTGCCATATATTGGTTTTTTATTTACTTGGGAAGTTCTTTAACCAGAAAAATACTTCTAAATGCTATCAAAAAGAAAGTTGAGAATTATTCAAGATCTGAATAAAATCTTCAAAGATATGAACCTACACTTATAATTCGTACAAATTAAGCCCCCATAACTCTAAAAAATGTTTTTCACTTTTATTCTTATAAATAAGAGTATAGGGATTGTTTTTCTAATAAATAAGAGATAAAGATGTGATTTTCGTCAATTTTGAAACAATTTTAATGGAGATAAACTGGTACAATTTTAGCATAAATCATAAATCTCAGCATTGCATATATAAAAATTTCATAGAAATAAGGGACAAAATGGAAAGAAAAAAAATAACTATCGATGGAAATGAAGCTGCCGCATATGTCGCTTACCAAAATAGTGAAGTAATTGCTATTTATCCAATTACCCCTTCTTCGGGCATGGGTGAAATGTCGGATGAATGGGCAGCAAAAGGAAAGAAAAATATTTGGGGTACAGTACCTCATGTTTCCGAACTACAAAGTGAAGGTGGAGCTTCTGGTGCGGTTCATGGAGCACTTCAGAGTGGGGCTTTAACTACCACTTTTACTGCTTCACAAGGTTTACTTTTAATGATACCTAACATGTATAAAATTGCTGGGGAATTAACTCCAACGGTTTTTCATGTTTCAGCTCGCTCAATTGCTGCATCTGCGTTATCAATTTTTGGTGATCACAGTGACGTTATGTCAACCCGACAAACAGGTTGGGGATTGTTAGCTTCCGGATCAATTCAAGAAGTTATGGATATGGCAGCTATCGCTCATAAATCCACTTTAGAATCAAGAATCCCATTTATTCACTTTTTCGATGGATTTAGATCTTCTCATGAAGTTAACAAGATTGAACAATTAACTCCTGAAGATATTAAATCTCTAATTGATGATGAACTTGTAAGAGAGCACAGAAACCGTGCATTATCACCTGATAATCCTTTTATTAGAGGGACTGCTCAAAACCCGGATGTTTATTTCCAAGGAAGAGAAGCTGTAAATAAATTCTATAATGCGTGCCCTGATGTTGTACAAAAAGCAATGGACCAATTTGCAGAATTAACCGGCAGACAATACCATTTGTTTGATTACGTTGGAGCACCGGATGCTACAAAAGTTATAATAATGATGGGATCAGGAAGTGAAGCTGCTCTTGAAACTGTTAAATATATGACTAAGAATATGGATGAAAAAGTTGGTCTTCTTAAAGTTAGATTATATAGACCATTTGCTGCAGATAAATTAATTGAAGCTTTACCAAATACTGTTGAAAAAATAACCGTATTGGATAGAACAAAAGAACCAGGCGCAATTGGTGAACCATTGTATCAAGATGTTGTAACAGCCTTAGTTGAAAATTTGGCTTCCGAAAATCCTAAATTTGAAAAGATTCCTGTAGTGACAGGTGGTAGATACGGATTATCATCTAAAGAGTTCACAACTGCAATGGTAAAAGCAATTTTTGACGAATTAAATAAAGAAACTCCTAAAAATCATTTTACAATTGGTATAAATGATGATGTAACAAACACAAGTTTAGATTATGATCCAAACTTTGTTACAGAAGGTGATGATGTTGTGAGAGCAATGTTTTATGGTTTGGGAGCGGATGGTACCGTTGGAGCTAATAAAAACTCAATTAAAATTATTGGGGAAGAAACTGACAACTATGCTCAAGGTTACTTTGTTTATGATTCAAAAAAATCCGGCTCTACAACTGTTTCTCACTTAAGATTCGGTAAAAATGAAATTCACTCAACCTATTTAATTCAATCCGCTAATTTTATTGGATGTCACCAGTTTAATTTATTAGAGAATTTTGATGTATTAGAAAGAATTGTTGATGGTGGAACATTCTTATTGAATAGTCCTTTTTCTAAAGATGAAGTTTGGGATAAATTACCAATAAGATTGCAAAAACAAATTATTGAAAAGAAATTAAAATTCTATGTAATTGATGCTTATTCTGTTGCTAAAAAAACCGGTATGGGTGCAAGAATAAATACAATTATGCAAACATGTTTCTTTGCAATTTCCGGTGTACTACCAAAAGATGAAGCCATTGCACAAATTAAAAATGCTATTCAAAAAACGTACGGCAGTAAAGGTGAGTTGATTGTTAAGAAAAACTTTGAAGCGGTTGACGGAACACTTGAAAACTTAAATCAAATTGATGTTCCGGCAGAAGTTACAAGCAAAATTACTTTACCTCCAACTGTATCCGAAGAAGCTCCGGACTATGTTAAAAATACATTAGCATTAATGATGAAGGGTAAAGGTGATGATGTTCCGGTAAGTCAAATGCCGCTCGATGGAACATTCCCTTCTGCTACAACTCAATGGGAAAAGAGAAATATTGCTTTAGAAGTTCCGGAATGGGATACTGAAGTTTGTATCCAATGTGGAAAATGTGCTATGGTTTGTCCTCATGCTACTATCAGAATAAAAGCATACGACGAAGAATTAACTAAAGATGCGCCTGAAACATTTAAATGGACAAAAGCCAGAGGAAAAGAATACGATGGACTTGCATATACTATTCAAGTTGCAGTTGAAGATTGTACAGGTTGTGCAATATGTGTTGAGGTTTGTCCGGCAAAGAATAAACGTGAAACCGGTAAAAAAGCAATAAATATGGTTCCTCAAATTCCATTAAGGAAACTGGAAAGAACCAATTACGACTATTTCTTAAATATCCCGGAATTTGATAGAACGAAAGTAAATGTTGGATCAATCAAAGGCAGCCAGTTATTGCAACCATTATTTGAATACTCTGGAGCATGTTCCGGTTGTGGTGAAACTCCTTATGTTAAGTTGGTCTCTCAATTATTTGGAGATAGAACTATTATTGCTAATGCAACCGGATGTTCATCAATTTATGGTGGTAATTTACCAACAACACCATGGGCCGTTGATAATCAGGGTAGAGGCCCTGCTTGGTCAAATTCATTATTTGAAGATAATGCGGAATTTGGTTTTGGAATGAGACTATCAATTGACAAACAAAAAGAATTTGCTGAAGAATTATTGAAGGGATTGGAAAGTGAGGTTGGTACAGAGCTCGTGACTTCAATTGTAAACGCTGAGCAAAATTCTGAAGCTGATATTTATGAGCAAAGAGAAAGAGTTACCGAACTGAAAGAGAAAATTAAATCAAATGAATCGGAAGAAGCGAAAAACCTACTTATGATTGCAGATTATTTAGTTAAAAAATCTGTTTGGATTATGGGAGGTGACGGCTGGGCTTATGATATTGGTTATGGAGGCCTAGATCACGTTATTGCTCAAGGAAAAAATGTTAACATATTAGTTATGGATACTGAAGTATACTCAAATACAGGTGGTCAAATGTCAAAAGCTACCGGTCTTGGTGCAGTTGCAAAGTTTGCTGCTGCCGGCAGACCAAATCCTAAAAAAGATTTAGGAATGATGGCTATGGGCTATGGCAATGTATACGTAGCACAAATTGCAATGGGCGCGAATGATACTCAAACCCTTAAGGCTATCTTGGAAGCTGAAGCTTATGATGGACCATCAATTATAATAGCATATAGCCATTGTATTGCACATGGTTATGATATGGCAAATGGTATGGAACATCAAAAATTGGCTGTTGATAGTGCTCACTGGCCATTATACAGATATAATCCGGAAAATCTTAAAGAAGGTAAGAATCCATTAAAACTTGATTCAAAAGCACCTAAGATAAAACTTGATGAGTACATTTATACTGAAACAAGGTATAAAATGTTACAAAAAATAGATCCTGAAAGATCTAAATATTTATTAGGTCTTGCACAAGCTGAAGTTGACAAAAAGTGGAGTCATTACGAGCAACTTGCAGCTATGGATTATTCAGGTGCTAAATAGAAAAATAAATTATTGCCGCTGTTAATTCAGCGGCTGGATAAAAATTATAATTTAAAATTTTGGAGTAAAAATGGATTTAACAACGAAATATATGGGACTGAAACTAAAGAACCCTATTGTTCCTTCAGCTTCACCTTTATCTCAGACTGTGGATGGAGTAAAAGCAATGGAAGATGCCGGTGCATCTGCTGTTGTAGTTTATTCATTATTCGAAGAACAAATTACTCACGAGTCAGGAGAATTAGATCACTATTTATCATATGGAACTGACAGTTTTGCCGAAGCTACATCTTATTATCCTGAACAAGATGACTATAATATGGGACCTTATGAGTATTTAGATCATATTGCTAATGTAAAAAAAGTTACAGATATACCAATAATTGGCAGTTTAAATGGCGTTAGTAGCGGTGGTTGGGTTAAATATGCAAAAAATATTGAGCAAGCTGGTGCCGATGCCCTGGAATTGAATGTTTACTATATTCCAACAAATCTTAACTTAACCGGAACTGAAATAGAAAATATGTATGTTGATACTTTGAAAGCTGTTAAAGAACAAATAAACATACCTGTTGCAATTAAATTAAGCCCGTTCTTTACATCAATGTCCAATATGGCACGTAGATTAGATAATGCCGGCGCTGATGCTATTGTAATGTTTAATAGATTCTATCAGCCGGATTTTGATTTGGAAAAATTGGAAGTAGTCCCAAATTTAGTTTTAAGCACAAACTGGGAAATGAGACTTCCATTAAGATGGGTTGCTATTCTTTATAGTCACATTAAAGCAAGTATGGCTGCTACAAGCGGTATTCATAATTATGAAGATGTTCTAAAAGTGATGATGGCCGGTGGTGATGTTGCAATGGTTTGCTCAGAGCTGTTGATGAATGGTGTTGAACGAATTTCTCAGATGCTGCAAAGATTAGAACAATGGATGGAAGAGAATGAATATGCTTCTATTGAAATGATGCAAGGCAGTATGAGCCAAAAAGCAGTTCAAGAGCCTGCAGCTTTTGAGAGAGCTAACTACATGAAAGCACTTCAATCATTCAGAACTAATTTGATATAGAATTAGAACAAAACTATAATTTGAAAGCCGCCTAATTGAGCGGCTTTTATTTTTTAAACTACCAGTATTCCATATTAATCATACTAAACGAATAATTATTATTTCCTAATATCATTTATAAAAACTAAAATTCAGTCTTTAAAATAAAAAAGGGGAAGTAATACTTCCCCTGAATTTTTGTACCGAAGGCCGGATCTACCTTCGGTAGACAAGCTCGAATTTAACTGCCGAAGGCAGTCCGACACTTTCATTCTATAGATTTCAGAAATTCTTTGCCAACTCCGGATTTTAAATATTTTTCTTTTATTCTTGCTTCAACTCTGGTCTTAAATTCTTCAGTGTAAATTAGTTTAAATGGGGCATAAGGTTTAGTTGTTTTGTTATAACCTTTATTATGATCACTAATTCTTCTATTAAGATTATTTGTTAAGCCAACATAGATGTAATTTCTGGAAAGACTTTTAATAGCGTAAATATAATATTTAGGAATTGATCTACTCATACAAAAAAAGGGAAGTGATTACTTCCCCTTATTATTGTACCGAAGGCCGGACTCGAACCGGCACCTAGTTGCCTAGACTAGATTTTGAGTCTAGCGCGTCTACCAATTTCGCCACTTCGGCAAAAAATTAAAGTTCAAATTTACTAAACTAGAATTCGTCAAGCAATCAATTTTATCCTAGAATATTTATTTATATAGCCTTAGAAAGTTGCATTTGTTATATTTTTCTTGTTATATTTAATTAGACCTTAGACTCCGAATATATTCAGAAATAGAAAAGGAGGGAATATGTATGCCCGAGTTACAACAGTTCATTTAAAAGTAAAATCAATGGAAGATGCTATTAAAATGTATGAGAGCAGCATTATTCCGGCTGCAAAAAAACAACCGGGATTTAAAAATGCGTTTTTTCTAACAAACAGAAATGCCGGTAAGTTTGTTTCAATTACAATATGGGAAAATATTGATTTTGCATTAGAGAATCAAAAAAGCGGATATTATCAAGAACAGATAGATAAGTTTCAAGAATACATGGTTGTGAAACCAGAAGTTGAAGGGTTTACCGTAGGTGCAATGTCGATCCAAGACTAGTTAGATATTTTTAGATAAATGGCTGTAAAATATTATAAAACAAAGATATAGCAATATACTCTTTTGCGATAATAGTCTATTGATAAAGTTATTTTTTAGATATTTTTGACCACGAATCTCTAAGTGTAACTGTTCTATTGAATACTAATTTTTCTTTTATTGAGTCATCAGTATCTACACAAAAATAACCGTTTCTTTCAAACTGAAACTTATCGCCGGGGACGGCCTTCGTTAAACTTGGTTCTAATTTACAATTCGTCAAAACATTTAATGAATCAGTATTAATAAATTCTGTAAAATCTTTTTCTTTATCTTCTTCCGGATTTTCAACATTAAATAATCTATCATATAATTGAACTTCAGCATTAATTGCATGCTTTGCCGATACCCAATGAATTGTGCCTTTAACTTTTTTATCACTTTTTCCGGCACCGCTTTTAGTTTCGGGATCATATGTACAATGAAGTTCTATTACATTTCCTTCATTATCTTTAATCACTTTTTCACATTTGATTATATATGCGTACCTCAGTCTAACTTCACTTCCTTCGGTTAATCTGTAAAATCTTCTATGTGGTACTTCTTGAAAATCGTGTCTCTCAACATAAATTTCTCTTGAAAATGGTATTAGCCTTTTTCCCATTGTTTCATCTTGAGGATTGTTAACAGCTTCTAATTCCTCTTCTTTATTTTTTTCATAATTTGTTAGAACAACTTTTAAAGGATCCAGAACAGCCATTACTCTTGGAGCGTTTTGGTTAAGGTCTTCTCTAACGGAAAATTCTAATAAGGAAACATCATTTACTCCGTCTCTTTTAGCTACGCCAACCCTTTCAGTAAAATTACGAATTGAAGCGGGAGTATAACCTCTTCTGCGCAAACCAGAAATAGTCGGCATTCTAGGATCATCCCAGCCGGAAACATACCCTTCTTCAACCAACCTGAGTAATTTACGTTTACTCATTATCGTATAATTCAAATTTAATCGGGCAAATTCAATCTGTCTTGGCTGATGAACACCGAGCTGCTCAATAAACCAATTATAAAGCGGCCGGTGATTTTCGAATTCTAATGTACAGATGGAATGTGTAATACCCTCAATTGAATCCGATTGTCCATGTGCCCAATCG
>Ga0209633_10002089_pt1 | contig 19781 bp, 17 predicted proteins | sample Cruoilmetagenom1_FD_187290 | JGI IMG/M metagenome (GOLD analysis project Ga0209633, IMG submission 187290) | Oil polluted marine microbial communities from Coal Oil Point, Santa Barbara, California, USA - Sample 1 (SPAdes) (version 2) | ecosystem: Environmental > Aquatic > Marine > Oil seeps ... | reverse complement strand
TCAAAATTACTTGAATTGAAAACAATTTTTGACAAACAATAGACAATTCTATGCAGGGTAACACTAGAAAAAACATCAAAATTGGTCAACAAGTAGCAATCGTACTTAAAAAAGATCAACGCTCAGGTAATCTTACTGAAGGTACAATAAAAAGAATTTTAACAAATTCTGCAACGCATCCTCATGGCATTAAGGTAATGCTTACTTCTGGTCAAGTTGGTAGAGTTAAAAAGATATTGGACTAGCTGGTTTTTTTATCACAAGAAAATATTTTTTATCTTGCAGAAAACCAACCCGATAAATGGAAAAAGAAACAACTCAAAACCAACCTGAGACTTTCAAATCAAAAAAATGGCTACAAAAACTTAAAGATGAAAGTTGGGAAGCTGAATTACTGGTCTCAGCCATTGCAATTTTTGGTACTTTTCAACTCTTTAAAGTTGTAGACTGGTCAGCCAATAAATTTATAGATATCTTAGCTCATGACCAATACATGATTGGGTATTTTATTGTGTTTTTTGGATTATTCGCAGTGAGTGTATTGGTCTCTATGTTTGTTATCCATTTTTTTCTTCGGGCCTATTGGATAGGTTTAGTAGGCTTAAATTCAGTATTCTCAGATTATAGTGTAGAAGACAGTGCTTATTCAAAAATTTATACGAAAAAATTAATAGGAATACTACCTAAATTAAAAAACTCTATCCAAAAAGTAGATGAACTTTGTAGTGTTATTTTCTCAGCTGCATTTGCTTTCTTACTCATGTATTTGTATATCGCATTATTTGCTAGTGCTTATTTATTTATGTTTAATTTACTTTCAGATTATGTATCTTATTACTTATTGTTGATTCCCATTGCAATTCTTTTTGTCGTTTATATGATTCAAATGATTATTGGTGTTATTGCAAATTTAAAAACCTATAAAGAAAATGACACCCTCCAGTTATGGTATTTTAAAATAGTCAAACTAGGTTCTATACTAATGCTAGGGCCTTTGTACAAATCTATTTTACAAATCACAATGATTTTCGCTTCTAATTTTAAAAAGAAAAAGGCAATCATATATCTTATTATTACCTTTTTATTTTCAGGAATCTTTATTGCAGCTTATCAAGTAACAAATACCAATATTATGTATTTAGTAAGACAAGATTTAAATTTTAATGCAACCAAAACTTATGCCGGTTACTATAAAACAGAGAATGAAAATATGCATTTTTTACTCTCTCCAGAAATTACTTCAGATGTCATTCAAGCCAATTACCTAAAGATTTTCATTCCCGTTTTTAGCCATGAAGATAAATTACGCCAAAAGGTTTGTGGTACGTATATAGAAGATGAAAATAAGTCTAAAACCGAACAGCGTAAGGAAGCACAATTGTTTTATTTAAACTGTTATCAAAAATACAATCATGTATTTTTAAATGATAAAAAAGTAGCTGTTAAATTCTTGAAATATTATCATCCTAGAACAAAACAATTTGGTGTAGTAGGTTATATCAATCTATCTAATACGGCAATAGGTGAGAACAATCTAAAAATTAAAAAGGATTATGGAGATGATAATACTACAGAATGGGTAATTCCGTTTCAGTATTTTCCGAAGCAATAATTAAAACGAATACTATTATTTACCAAAGTACCGTTCCATCATCCCTTCAGCATTCAACCACAAATAAATAGCTAGTAAAAGCAACACTATAAATAGTATTGACTTTCCATAATTTGGTTTTCTTCGTTTTTTTATTCTGCGAAATTCCATAATTTAATACCTAATTTAAAGAAACCATAAAAAATCCCTCAATGAGGGTCAAAAATACATAATTTTACAATAATTATTTAAGTATCTTTGTCAGCTTAAAAGCTGAACGTAAACGACGAATGAATCCTCATCGAGGAATTTTTAATAAATTACTGGATTCCCTACAAACTGAAATAATTAAATAGTGTATCCTTTCCTTATTTAAACGAATGAAGAACATAAGAAACTTCTGTATTATTGCACATATTGACCATGGTAAAAGTACTTTGGCGGATAGATTATTAGGTTTTACCAACACCGTAACCGAAAGAGAATCAAAAGCTCAATTGTTAGATTCTATGGATTTGGAACGTGAGCGTGGCATCACCATTAAAAGCCATGCCATTCAAATGGATTATGAACATGAAGGCGAAAAATACATCCTAAATTTGATTGACACCCCTGGTCATGTTGATTTTTCTTATGAAGTTTCTCGATCTATTGCTGCCTGTGAAGGTGCTTTATTGATTGTAGATGCTGCACAAAGTATACAAGCTCAGACCATTTCAAATCTATATTTAGCATTGGAAAATGATTTAGAGATTATCCCCATATTAAATAAAGTAGACTTGCCAAGTGCAAATCCTGAAGAAGTTACTGATGATATTGTTGATTTATTAGGCTGCGACCCTGAAGAAGTAATTCATGCTAGTGGAAAAACTGGTTTTGGTGTTGAAAATATTTTAACGGCAATTATTGAACGTGTTCCCGCACCAGCTGGTGATGTAAATGAACCCTTACAAGCTTTAATATTTGATTCAGTGTACAACTCTTATCGTGGTGTAGAAACTTATTTTAGAGTACTTAACGGCTCCATAAAAAAAGGACAGCAAATTAAATTTATGGCAACTGACAAAGTCTACTTTGCTGATGAAGTGGGTACGTTGAAACTAAATCAAGTTCCTAAAAAAGAGATTACTGCGGGTGATGTAGGTTATTTGATTACTGGGATAAAAGAAGCAAAAGAAATTAAAGTTGGTGATACCATTACAGATGCTAAAAACCCTACAATTAATGCTATTGATGGTTTTGAAGATGTAAAACCGATGGTTTTTGCGGGTATTTATCCTGTAGAAAATGATGATTTTGAAGAATTACGTAACTCTATGGAAAAGTTACAACTCAATGATGCTTCTTTGGTATTTCAACCAGAAAGTTCTGCAGCTTTAGGTTTTGGGTTTCGGTGTGGATTCTTAGGAATGTTACACTTAGAAATCATTCAAGAACGTTTAGAACGTGAATTTGATATGACAGTTATTACAACCGTACCAAACGTATCTTATCATGCCTTCACCAATAAAAATCCTGATACTATATTATTAGTAAATAATCCTTCAGATTTACCTGAGCCATCAAAACTAAACAGAGTTGAAGAACCTTATATCAAAGCTTCTATTATTACAAAATCAGATTTTGTAGGTAATGTAATGAGTTTATGTATTGAAAAACGAGGTGAAATTACCAATCAAACTTATCTAACTACTGAAAGAGTAGAATTAACTTTCGATATGCCTTTGGCAGAAATTGTTTTTGATTTTTATGACCGTTTAAAAACCGTTTCAAAAGGATATGCTTCATTTGACTACTCACCTATCGGAATGCGTGAATCAAAATTAGTTAAAGTAGATATTTTACTCAACGCTCAACCAGTTGATGCTCTTTCTGCTTTATTACATGCAGATAATGCTTACGGCATTGGTAAAAAAATGTGTGAAAAATTAAGACAATTAATTCCGCGGCAACAATTTGATATTCCTATTCAAGCCGCAATTGGTGCAAAAATTATTTCACGCGAAACGATAAAAGCTTTACGTAAAGATGTTACTGCAAAATGTTATGGTGGTGATATTTCTCGTAAACGTAAATTGCTAGAAAAACAGAAAAAAGGAAAGAAAAGAATGCGTCAAGTAGGAAATGTAGAAATTCCTCAAGAAGCATTTATGGCAGTATTGAAATTGAATGATTAATAGGTCGCAGGGCGACTCCCAAATCCTCAGGACTCTTAGATAAACTATATCAAGTAAGTTTTCTCACAATAAAAATAAAACTTTATAGACCTCACAGGTTTTCAAAACCTGTGAGGTCTTATGATATTATTCCAACCATTTTCTAAAATCAGAAGTTGTAGAAGAGCTAGTCATTACTTTTTCTTTTACACCTTGCATCGTAATGAGTAGTCTGTTTTTAAAATGACCTTCAATATTTTTTATAAAGTCAATATGAACTATTTGGCTTCTGTTAATTTTATAGAATTTTTTTGGTGACAATTGCTCTATTATAGCACCTATATTTTGTGAAATAGTATGTCTTTTTCCGTTATAACAGATTACAATACAAAAATCTCCTGAAGCTTCAACAATGCTAATATCTGCAACTTGCAACAAATGAATTCCTTTTGCTTTTTTAATAACAAACCGCTTTTTATAATTGGTCTGTTCTTCTTTTAAAGCCAGTTTTAAAGCACCCAATATGTCATTGTCTATAGTGTAATTGTCTTGTTTAAAAAAGGATTGGTACTTGTCTAAGGCCTTTTTAAAATCCTCTTGAGTATAAGGCTTTAAAATATAAGCAATACCGTTAGTATTAAAGGCTTGAAATAAATATTCATCATGAGCAGAGCAAAAAATAATAGGGCAATTAATTTCTATTTGATTGAAAAGGTCAAATGAAACACCATCTAGTAACTGAACATCAGATAAAATAAAATCATACGTGTTCTCTTTCAAAAACAATAAACCTTCAGCATTAGAACGTGCCCAATCATGGGCTACTTCATTGATTTCAAAATAATTATTTAAATTAATGATAAGTTTTTGATATGCAGGAATTTCGTCTTCTAAAATTAATATTTTCATGTATTTATTAGTTTTTTTTTAACTGTCATCTCAATGCATCTGGACTAACATACTCACTTCATAAACTATGATTCTTGACTCAATTTAATTATGGGAATTGAAATTTTATATTCTAAGGAACTCTCTTTTATTTCTATATTTCTATCTGATAATAATTGATAACGTGCTTTTAAATTTTCTAAGCCTGTACCAAAAGATTCTTGTGTTGATGCCAATTTAGATTTTGTATTGGTTACAATTAACCAATCATTATTTACTTCAATAGAAGTCATGATTTTAATATTATTCTGTGCTTTGTTATGCTTTACTACATTTTCTAATAAGGCTTGAACTGCCCCTGTTGGAATGAATTTATCTGATAGCTCAGTATTTTTAGTGATTTTAAAATCATAATCATTTCCAAAACGGATTTTTATCAAAAAAAGATAGTTTTCAGCCAAGTTGAGTTCTTCTGACAATTCCATTACTTCTGCATCTTTGGTTTGAATTAGGTAGCGATAAATTAAGGATAATCTATTAATATATTCTTTTGCTTTTTCAGGGTTACTGTCAATTAGTGCATCAAGTGTATTTAAATTATTAAACAAAAAATGAGGGTCTAATTGCGAGCGTAACAATTTTAACTCGTTTTCTTTTTGTTGTTTTTGTATTTCAATAATTTGAGTTTGGCTTTCATAGAATTTTTTGGTTAATAATAAAGCGAAAGGTAAACCCATAATATCTGTACTATTATAAATTCCTGTCATAAACAACTTTATACCTGTTGGATATTTATTCCATTCGTTATCTCCAGACCAATAGCCAACAGTAAATTCTAAAAGTCCTAATATAAACATTACTAAAAGTCCAAAAAAAACAAAATGTGAATATTTTTTTTGGTTGACTATATAATTAGGTATTAGCCAATACATAAATAGGCATATCAATAAAATTACACTTATTATTTGTGAAGGAAAATCTACCAAATATTCAATACTATTTGAGTCATTAAGATAGTATTCATAAGAATTCATTGCAATTGCTACAACAAAGTAAATTACAAGTAAAAAAAAATCAGAATTGTTAAATTTTGTATTCATTTTTTACAAATATATAAACTAATTATTATCATTTATTCTGTCTTCTTCATCTTGTGAGGAATTGATATTGTCTTTTTTCTTTCCAAATTTAGAACCAAAACTATAGGTCAGTTGTAAATATATATTTTGCTTTGATTCTCTACTTAAAATATCTGCATTAATATTTGCATACTCTATTTTACCATTATATTGTCTATTTAATATATTTCTAATTCCAAGGTTAGTTTTTAGTTTTCCGTCTATAAATTTTTTACTTATCGCAAAATCGATACCTGCTAACCATTCCATTTCTATTTGTCCTTCTAATGGTCCTGTAGCATAAAAGCCTGAAATTTCAGAATTTATTTTCCACGGCAATTCATATTCTGCACTAGTATACCAAGTTAAACTCCATTTTGATAGATTTAATACTGTTGGTAATCCATCAGAATTTAACAATTGATTATAATCTACAATAAAACCTGTATATCCTTCTACTCCTTTTATAAAACTTAGCGGAGCAAATAATCTAAAATTCCAGTTATTCTTTTCATCTAAATTATTCATAGAACGAGAAATCTCTCCTGTAGTATCATCTTGAGTAATCAATTCTAATAACGCATCTTTTGTAGTTCTGTAACCAATTGTAAAAAAAGGTTGTCCATCATAAGTTAAATTAAATTGATAACTATTGGTGAATGCTGGTTTTAAATTAGGGTTTCCTTTTTCGAATGCAATAGGATTGTAATAATATACAAATGAATTTAACGAATTATATGAAGGTCTTCTAATACGATAACTGTATGATAAACCTATACCAATGTTTTTGTTAATTTTTCTACTTATAGATGCACTAGGAAACAGTTTAGAAATTTTTCTTTTTTTAGTTTCATTATTACTAATTGAAGTACCTTCAGTACTACTATCTTCAAAACGTAACCCTCCAGAAAATGACCATTTATCAAGGGTTAAGTTTAATTTTGAATACAAAGCAAAAATTGATTCATCAACTAGAAAGCGATTACTTTCATTTTCTACAAAAAAAAATATTCCGTTGGTATTTTGTACAAATGATCGTAAATCATTATTAGTATTTACCTTTGCGTATTTTGTACCTAAACTAAAAGAAATATCATCTGAAAAAGTGTGTTTATAATCGCCTTTATAGGTTTTAATATCATAGCTGCCATCTTGAAAATATCGCTGATTATCATAGGCGATAGTATTCTGACCCACTTTAAGTAAAGTATTTACATTTTCATTATTGTAATTAACATAATTAAAATCTATCGTAAGCTTATTTTTTTCATCATCAAATTCATAATACGGATTGATATTATACACAACTCTATCTCTATCATAATGATTTTCAGTATTTAAAACAGCTGTCTCATTAGTGGTAATTATTGATGTTTTATCAGATGATATTCTGTCAGACATTGAGTTTTGACGTCTTAAGCCTAATCCAATAGCATGCTTTTCATTGATATAATAATCAATACTTGCACTCGCTCTAAAATTTTTAGGAGCATAAGGAGAAATAGTAATTTGATCATATGTAGCATCAACTACTTTTCTCGTAATTAATAAATCTTCACGCCATGTTGGTGCTGAATAACCAGCACTTGCTTGCCAATTAATTTTGTTTTTATAGCTTGCTATAGAGGCACTTGTACCATATTCTACTCCTTGATCTTCTCCAACCCATGCTTTTACATTTCCGTGAGTTCCTAATTTTACATTTTTCTTTAAAATAATATTGATAATTGGCCCTGAGCCTTCGGCATCAAACTCAGCTCCAGGTTGTTCTACCAATTCTATTTTTGCAATATTATCTGCCGGAAAATCACGTAATAAGGTTTCAATATCCATGTATTCCGTAGTCTTCCCGTTAATCAGTATTCTGATACCACTTTGGCCTGCATAACTTATACCGCTATTGGTAACAATAACTCCAGGGATCCGCTTCATTACATCTTGTAAATTGGTACTTACCATCTCAGAATTCTCTAAATTTATTACCAATTTTTCTGCTGTTTGTTTAATTACTGGACGCTTGCTTTTAACAACAACTTCATTTAAGGTTTGAGATTCCTCTTTTAAAGTAAAGTCTAATTTTTTAGAGTTATTATCCTCTGACAATTGAAATGATTCAGATTTTATAGTTTTCAGACCCAACATCGAAACTTTAATCAGATATGTTCCGTTAGCTATATTATCGAAGATATAAAACCCTTCATCATTGCTAACCACACCAGTTACAGGTTTTTCGTTTTCATACAAAACAATGTTTGCAAATGGTAATGACAATTTTTCAGCATCCTTTATATGCCCTTCAATACTATTTTGAGAAAAAGAAAAAGTGAATTTTAAAAAAATAAGCATAATAAAAGTAATAATCCGTATCATAACGTATCTATTTTTACACTACGAAAGTCTTGTATTTATCAATAGAAAAGAAATAGATTCTGACAAATTTGGCTTAAAAAAGGTTGAAACGGGTCTTTTTTACGGTTTGAGTTAAAATTCTCTTTGTGATTTAAATCACAAAAAATGCTGAGCTTTAATTATAAAACTCAGCATTTTTAATTTATAAAGTATCCTTTTACAGGTTACTAAAAATCTGTAAGCGTTCCCATTTATCATCAACACCATCTTGTGCTTTTTCTAATAATTGAGCAGCAAATTTCTGATCCATCTTTTTAACACGAGCAAAACGTGCTTCTTTATACATAAAGTCGGCTACTTTCCCAACAGGTGCTTTTGAATCTAATTTAAATTTTTTGCCTTTCGGATTATTAGGATTAAAACGAAACAATGGCCAATACCCTGTTTCAACAGCTGCTTGTTGATGTTCTGCACCAAATTTTAAATCATAGCCATGCTCTCCACAATGAGAATAAGCAATAATTATTGATGGCCCATCATACGCAACTGCTTCTTTAAAAGCTTTAATGGTCTGCATATCTTTTGCTCCAACAGCAACTTGTGCTACATAAACACTACCATAAGAAACTGCTTGTAAGGCTAAATCTTTTTTAGCAGTCTTCTTTCCTGCAATAGAAAATTTTGCACTGGCACCAATAGGTGTAGCTTTAGAGGTTTGTCCGCCAGTATTAGAATACACCTCGGTATCCATAACCAGTACATTTACATTTTCTCCTGAGGATAAAATATGGTCTAATCCACCATAACCAATATCATACGCCCATCCGTCTCCACCAAATACCCAAAGGTGTTTTCTACCTAAGTTATCAGACAATTGTATTAATTCTTTAGCATGTTTAGCATCAGATTTTTCAAGAATAGTAGTTAATTTTTCAATATTCTCAAACTGTAAGGCCTTCGATGTTTCATCACGTTCTTCATTTTCTAAAATAGCCGTTACCAATTCCTTCCCAATTTCTGGCTCTAGAATTTTTATCAATTTCTGAGCCCTTGCTTGTTTGGCATTTAAAGCTAATTTTAAACCTAAACCAAACTCAGCATTGTCTTCAAATAATGAATTTGCCCAAGCAGGGCCACGACCTTCTTTATTGGTTGTATATGGTGTTGTAGGTAAATTACCACCATAAATTGAAGAACATCCTGTGGCATTTGCTATTACCATATTATCACCCCAAAGTTGGGTTAATAATTTGATATAAGGCGTTTCTCCACAGCCAGAACAAGCTCCTGAAAATTCAAATAAGGGTTGTAAAAATTGTGATCCTTTAATAGTACTAATTTTTAGTTCTTTTCTATCATAATCAGGTAACTCAATAAAGTGATTCCAGTTTACTGCTTCTACTTCTGCAACCTCTTTTTTAGGATGCATATTAATGGCTTTAAAATTTTCGTCTTCTTTACTAACTGCTGGGCAAACTTCTACACAGAGATCACAACCCGTACAATCATAAGGAGAAACTTGTAATACATACTTATCGGTTTCTTTATCAAATGGTCTTCCTTTTGCAGCTACACTAGCCAATGTTGTAGGAAAATCGACTAACATAGATTCATTTACAACTTTAGCACGAATAGCACTATGAGGACAAATCAAAACACATTTATTACACTGTGTACATAAGTCTACATCATCCCAAACAGGCACAAAGTCGGCAATATCTCTTTTTTGATATTGAGAAGTTCCTGTTGGAAAAGTTCCGTCTGGCATAAAGACACCAACAGGTAATAAATCACCTTTACCTGCCATAGACATCGCCAATACTTCTTTAGTGAATGTTGTTGCTTTATCTGTAACAAATGATTTAAATGCTTTACTACCATTCACTTCTTTAGGGTAATCTACTTCAAATAAATTTTCTAATGATTTATCAACGGCATTAAAATTCATTTCTACAACAGCATCTCCTTTATGAGAATATGATTTTACAATGGCATCTTTAATCCGTTGTATGGCTTCATCTTTTGGTAAAATTCCAGAAATGGCAAAGAAACAGGTTTGAAGAATTGTATTTGTTCTTCTTCCTAAGTTAGCTTCTTGAGCAACTTTAGAGGCATCAATTACATAAAATTTTAATTCTTTATCAATGATTCCCTGTTGTGTTTTTACAGGTAATCGCTCCCAAATCTCATCTTTAGAATAGGGTGCATTTAACAAGAATGTTCCGCCTTTTTTCGCTTTAGCTACAAGATCATATCTATCCACAAAATTGTATTGATGACAGGCTACAAAATCTGCAGTATTGATTAAATAGGTTGAATAAATTGGATCTGGACCAAAACGCAAATGCGATACGGTTTGAGACCCAGCTTTATTAGAATCATACACAAAATATCCTTGTGTATAGTGATCTGTAGTATCTCCAATAATTTTAATAGAGTTTTTATTTGCACTTACAGTTCCGTCAGAACCTAAGCCATAAAATAAACAGTTAAATGTAGATTTTTTAGTATTGAATACTTTATCTACTTCTATACTTGTCTTAGATACGTCATCAATAATACCCACCGTAAAATGGTTTTTTGGTGTAGCAGCATCTAAATTATTATAAATTGCTTTCACCATAGCTGGCGTAAATTCTTTTGAGGATAATCCGTAACGTCCACCCACAATTTTGGGTAACTTTCTATCACTTTCAACAAATGCAGATACTACATCTAAATATAAAGGTTCACCAATACTACCAGATTCTTTGGTGCGATCCATCACCGCTATTTTTTGCACTGTTTTTGGAATTTTACTAATAAAATAACTAATGTCAAACGGACGGTATAAACGCACAATTAATGCACCTACTTTTTCACCCTCTGAAACCATTGTATCTATTGTTTCACGGATTGGTCCTTCACCAGAACCCATCAAAATAATTACCTCTGTTGCTTCAGGATGTCCTATATAATCAAACAATTCATATTTTCTACCTGTGAGTTTATAAAACTCATCCATAGTTTCTTGAACAATTGCCGGGGTACGTTTATAAAATAAATTAGCAGCTTCTCGGGCTTGAAAAAACACATCAGGGTTCTGAGAGGTACCTCTTATTACAGGGTTTTTAGGATTTAGTGCACGTTCTTTATGTTCCATTATTTTATCTAATGGCATCATTTTACCAATCACATCATCTGAAATATCGTCAATTTTTTGGATTTCATGTGACGTACGGAATCCATCAAAAATATTTAAAAAAGGTACTCTTGCTTTCAATGTTACTACTTGAGAAATCAAGGCAAAATCTTGAGCTTCTTGTACAGTACCTCCAAAGAGCATTCCAAAACCAGTTTGGCGTGTTGCCATGACATCTGAATGGTCTCCAAATATTGATAGGGCATGTGTTGCTATAGTTCGTGCTGCAATATGAAAAACTGTAGGTAATAATTCACCTGCAATTTTATACATATTAGGAATCATTAATAATAAACCTTGCGATGCTGTAAACGTCGAGGTTAAAGCACCTCCTTGCAAACTACCATGAACAGCTCCTGCTGCCCCACCTTCACTTTGCATTTCAATAATACGAGGAATATCTCCAAAAATATTGGTTTGACCATTTGCACTATAAGCCTCAGCATGTTCTCCCATTGGAGATGAAGGTGTAATAGGGTAAATAGCACAAATCTCATTTGTTTTATGAGCAATACGGGCTACTGCTTCATTACCATCTAGAATTAATTTTTTAACATTTTTTTGCATAATTAAGTATATTGTATAGCCTTTTTATAAATTATACAAACTATATTATGCAGTTTAACTCAAACTAATTCCGTTCAAAAATTACTCCAAAAAACTATTGTATTTTAGGTAATAGAACGCAACTTTAATTCATAATCTAAGTTTTCAAAAATTACAAAAGTAACTATCGGTTTTATTAAAAATTAATGTAAAATTAAAATTACTTATCCTTCTAATCTATGATAATTGTCAGGACTTAACGACTTGTCTCTAACCAAAAACACCCCTAATACTAGTATTAGGGGTGTTTTTCCAGTTTCCATAAAATTACTTTAGCTAAAAGCAAAATGAAAATGTTTAAATGTAAAATAATTATAGTATCACAGTACTATTCACCATGTAGCCATGCTTTTTTAGCTAATAACTGTTCTTCTGTTTCTTCATGATTTTCATCAACAATACAACAATCTACCGGACAAACAGATGCACATTGAGGCTCATCATGAAACCCTTTACATTCTGTACACTTATCAGTTACTATAAAATAGAACTCATCAGAAATAGGTTCGTTTTCTGCGTTAGCATCAACTTCTTCTCCATTAGGTAGAGTAACCATTCCGCTTAATGCTGTTTCTTCTTTATAAGTCCACTCTTCATCTGGTTCATAAATTGCATGATTCGGACACTCAGATAGACATGCATCACAATTTATACATTCATCAGTAATAATAATAGCCATAATTTTTCTATATTTATAGTGAAATATTAAATGTAAAGGTAATAATTTTTTTTACAATCAAAGTATGATAATTATCATGCTTCTTTTAAAAAAGTGAACTTATTTTTGATAAATTTAATAAAATTTTATTTAGCACAAATTTATATGACAACAACTATAAAAAACCCTCAACCAGAAATCTTAGAAAATGTAGTTATTCGATTTGTTGGTGATTCAGGTGATGGGATGCAATTAACAGGAATGCAGTTCACCGATACGTCTGCAATGTTTGGTAATGATGTAGCAACTTTCCCCAATTATCCTTCAGAAATTAGAGCTCCACAAGGAAGTTTATACGGCGTTTCTGGTTTTCAAGTACATATTGGTAGTGTAGAAATTAGTACACCAGGTGAAGATTTAGATTTACTGGTTTGTATGAATCCTGCCGCTCTAAAAACAAATTTAAGTGCTTTAAAAGCAGGTCATACCATTATCATAGATACTGATTCTTTTACCAAAAAAAATCTAGAAAAAGCATTATATGCAAGTAATCCTTTAGAAGATGGTAGCTTAAATAACTATCGAGTTATTGAAGTAGCTATGACTTCTTTAACCAAGGAATCTCTAAAAGAGCTACAAGGATTAGATAATAAAAGTGTTACCCGAAGTAAAAATATGTTTGCTTTAGGTATGGTCTATTGGATGTATGATAGAGATATGAATCATACCTTAGATTTCTTTGCTAAAAAATTTAGCAAGAAACCTATTATTGCTGAGGCAAATTCTAAAGTATTAAAAACAGGTTATTTCTTTGCAGAAACCTTAGAGTTGATTCCAAATTCATTTACTATTTCTCCTTCTAAAATGCCAAAAGGAACGTATCGAATAATCAATGGAAATCAAGCTACAGCTTGGGGATTTTTAGCTGCTGCTGAAAAAAGTGGACTAGAATTATTTTTAGGCTCCTATCCTATAACCCCTGCATCAGACATTTTACATGAATTGGTAAAACATAAACATTTTGGAGTAAAAGCATTTCAAGCAGAAGATGAAATTGCAGGTGTAACTTCAGCTATTGGAGCATCTTTTGCTGGAGATTTCGCAATTACAACTACTTCAGGACCAGGTTTAGCATTAAAAGGTGAAGCTATTGGTTTAGCTATGATATTAGAATTACCTTTAGTGATTGTAAATGTACAACGTGGTGGACCATCAACAGGTTTACCTACAAAAACAGAGCAATCAGATTTATTTCAAGCTATGTACGGCAGAAATGGTGAAAGTCCGTTAATCGTTATTGCAGCCAGCACTCCAGCAGATTGTTTTGATTGGGCATATGAAGCTGCAAGATTAACCTTAGAACATATGACGCCTGTGTTATTATTAACTGATGGATACATTGCTAACGGCTCAGAACCTTGGAAAATAAAAACAATTAAAGATATGCCCTCTATAACACACAAACAAGTAAAAGGTGGCAATCCTGAAAAGTGGAACGTCTATGATAGAGATGCTGTTACCTTAGCAAGAGAATGGGCAATACCAGGTACCAAAGGTTTTGAACACAGAGTGGGTGGTCTAGAAAAAGACAAAACTACAGGAAATGTGTCTTATGTACCTGAAAATCACGAATACATGACCAATATTAGAGCTGAAAAAGTTGAAAGAGTACAAAATAGTATTCCAGATTTAACAACAGACTTTAATGAAAAAGGAGATCTATTAGTTGTAGGTTGGGGAGGAACTTTTGGAAGTTTACATTCAGCTACAAAACAATTGAGTGATGAGGGCTATAAAATTGGACATGTACATTTTAACTATATCAATCCTTTTCCAAAAAACTCAGAAGAAATATTTTCTAAGTTCAAAAAAATTGTAGTTTGTGAACTCAATAATGGTCAGCTTTCATCTATATTAAGAGGGAAGTTTCCAGACATTGAATTTTCTCAATATAATAAAATACAAGGCTTACCTTTTGGGGCTAGTGAACTAACTCAAAAATTTAAAACACTAATAAAATAATTATGACTGAAGCAACAAAATATACATTTAAAGATTTTGCAAGTGATCAGGAAGTAAGATGGTGTCCGGGTTGTGATGATTATGTAATATTACGATCTATGCAAAAGGCCTTACCTGAAATGGACGTTAAAAAGGAAGAAGTTGTATTTATTTCTGGTATTGGATGTTCGTCTCGTTTTCCTTATTATATGGATACGTATGGAATGCATGGCATTCATGGCAGAGCACCTGCGATTGCTAGTGGAGTAAAATTAGCAAATCCTGACTTAAGTGTTTGGGTAATTACAGGTGATGGTGACTCGCTAGCTATTGGTGGTAATCATTTTATTCATGTATTACGAAGAAATCTCAATTTAAATGTCATTCTATTTAACAATGAAATTTATGGACTAACCAAAGGACAGTTTTCTCCAACTTCTTTAATTGGTCAGAAAACAAAAACATCTCCTTATGGGAATACACAACCGCCTTTTTCTCCTGGAGAATTAGCTTTAGGAGCTCAAGCACGATTCTTTGCTAGAATTGGTGGGAATACACCAAAAGAAATGACTCAACTATTTATTGAAGCTGAAAAATTTCAAGGAACTTCTCTAATTGAAGTCCTTCAAAATTGTGTTATTTTTAATGATGGCTGTTTTACAAAATATACAGACAAAGCAGTGAGAGCAGATAAGCAAATTCATTTAGAACATAACAAACCCATGATTTTTGGTAAAGATCGTGACAAAGGTTTGGTGTTAAATGGATTGAAACTAGACGTTGTTACCTTAGGAAAAAATGGTGTTACTGAAAGCGATCTTTTAGTGCATGATGCTAAAGAGCCAGATCCAACATTACATTCCATGTTAGTTCGGTTAGAATATCCTTTAGCAACAGGTATTATCAGAGCTGTAGATGAATTAACTTTTGAAGCTAGAGAAGAAGCCTTAACCAAAGAAGTTAGTGCAAATTCAAAATTTAATAAAGTTGATGATTTGTTTTTCTCAGGAGAAACATATGAGGTCAAATAACAAATTTCAAAAAACAAATGACAAATTCCAAGGGGTCAAATCAATACAGTATTTATGAATTTGGAATTTTTTATATAAACTGATTATTGTCAGTTATCACACAAAATTATTCAATTATTTTTGTACTAGATTTAGAATTTGTCCTGAAAGTTCGGAATTAGAATTTAAAATTTAAAAGATTATGGGTTACGAAGCCATTATAATTTTTCTTTTTGCAGGTATCGTTTTGGTAGCTGGAGCAAATGCTTTATCAGGATTAATTTCTCATAAATCTGATAATCTTCAAAAAAGAAATCCTTATGAATGTGGTGTAGAAACTATTGGTCCTACTTGGATTCAATTTAAAGTAGGTTATTATTTATTTGCCATACTATTTTTAATTTTTGATGTTGAAGTTGCATTTTTAATTCCATGGGCGGTAGTTTTTAAAGAAATTGGAACCGTTGCTTTGGTAGAAATTATCATCTTTCTGTTTATTTTAGGACTAGGACTACTATATGCCTATAAAAAAAGAGCTTTACAATGGGAATAGATAAAAAACGCTTTTTAAATCAAGCTGAAGCAGAAGGAAACAAACAAATCCTTCCTACTGATTTTCCAGGTAAAGTAATTCCTGGTGGTAATGGTGGTAATATTGTAGTTACTTCATTAGATAAAGTTATCAATTGGGGACGCTCAAATTCATTATGGCCATTATATTTCGGAACCAGTTGTTGTGCCATAGAAATGATGCAAAGTGGTGCTGCAAAACACGATTGGTCACGCTTTGGTTTTGAAGTAGCAAGACCTTCGCCTAGACAAGCAGATTTAATTATTATTGCTGGAACTATTGTCAATAAAATGGCTCCTGTATTACGTAGGTTATACGATCAAATGGCAGAGCCCAAATATGTTGTTGCTATGGGTGCTTGTGCCATTTCTGGAGGACCTTTCTTTTACAATTCGTATTCTGTGGTTAAAGGAGCAGACCATGTAATTCCAGTTGATGTGTATGTGCCTGGCTGTCCACCAAGACCAGAAGCTTTACTAGAAGGAATGATCATGTTACAAGAAAAAATACGAACAGAAAATATGAAGCATAAAAAGAATCCTATTGATGGATTTGATGAAGGACTTTGAGAGTTTTGAATTGAAAAAGTATTCAGTTGACAGCTGAATTTTAAAAAATTAGTATAAAAATGACAAACGCAGAAATACAACATATCGTAACGAATTGGTCAGATAAATTGGAATTTACTGAGGAAGCATCAGAGTTTTTAAATGTTATTGTACCAAAAGAAGAATTGTATAGTATTTGTGAACAGTTAAAAGCAAATGCTGACTTAAAATTCGACTATTTATTTTGTTTAACAGGTATGGATTGGGGTTCAGCATTAGGTGTTATCTATCATTTAGAATCAACTACTTTTCGTCATAATATTGTTGTAAAAGTCAAAACTGAAGATAGAGAAAATCCAACATTAGATACGGTTTCAGATATCTGGTATACAGCTGAATTTCATGAAATGGAAGTGTTTGATTTTTTTGGAATAAAATTCAATAACCATCCTAATTTAAAGCGATTGTTTTTACCTGAAGATTGGGAAGGATATCCATTACGAAAAGATTATGTAGATGAGGTGAATATGGTAATAAAATAGTGCTCTTATAGTAAGTAATTTAATTATAGAATAGCAAACTTAACGAGAGAAAATAGATTTAGAGAGAAATAATAAATGTCAAAAGACCAACTCATAAAATCCAATTTTAAAACTGAGGAATACTTCATTAATATGGGACCTCAGCACCCTGCAACACATGGTGTTTTAAGGTTAATCTTAACTATAGACGGAGAAATTATCAGGAATATTGAGCCCGATTTAGGATATATTCATCGCTCTATCGAGAAAATGTGCGAGCGTGATAGTTATCAGCAAATTGTTCACCTTACGGATAGGATGGACTATCTCTCCTCTCATATCAATAATGAAGCTGTATGTCTTGTTGTTGAAAAAGGACTTGAAATTGAAGTTCCAGAACGTGTAAAAGTAATTAGAACCATTATAGCAGAATTAACAAGAATAGCTTCGCATTGTTTGTGGTGGGGAGTTATGGGAATGGACGTTGGAGCATTGACTACCTACTTTTACGCTTTTAGAGATCGTGAAATGATTAATGATATTTTTGAAGAAACCTGTGGTGCTCGTTTAACAATGAACTATAATATTCCTGGTGGTTTAATGTTTGATATCCATCCTAATTTTGTAAAACGAGTTAAGGATTTTATCACACATTTTAAAACGAAAATTCCTGAATATGATCTTTTACTAACAGGAAATGTGATTTTTCAAAAAAGAACAAAAGGTATTGGTGTTTTGACTAAAGAAGATGCTATTTCTTTTGGTGCCTCTGGGCCTGTAGCAAGAGGATCTGGAGTATCGTGTGATATTCGAAAAATTCATTCATATAGTGCCTATGACAAGGTCAATTTTAATGAGGTATTATTTACAGAAGGAGATAGTTTGTCAAGATATAAAGTTCGCATCCAAGAGCTATGGGAATCTGTATCAATAGTAGAACAGCTCATTGATAACATTCCAGAAGGAGATATAAAAGTACCAACCAAAGCCGTAATAAAATTACCTAAAGGAGAGTTTTACCAACGTGTAGAAACAGCAAGAGGTGAGTTAGGTGTTTATGTTAATAGTACAGGTACAAAAAACCCATATCGTGTAAAATTTAGATCTCCAGGTTTTTCTAATCTTTCTGTTTTGAATAAAATAGCTAAAGGTTATAAAATTGGTGATTTGGTAGCTATCATGTCAACTATAGATATTGTTGTTCCTGATATAGATCGCTAGGGCGGAAATTCCAAAATCCAAAAAAGGAAATTCCAAATACTGGTGGAAATGAAGAAATAGAATTAAAATATGAATAATAGCAAAAGTATATGACTTAGAAGAAAGAACATATCAATTTGCTTTAGATGTTAGAAAATTTATTAAGAAAATTCCAAAAACAATAGCAAATATTGAAGTTGGAAAACAAGTGGTAAGATCATCAGGCTCAATAGGAGCAAATTATATTGACGCAAATGAGAAAGTAGGTGAGAAAGATTTAAAATACAGATTAAAGATTTCCAGAAAAGAAGCAAAAGAGAGTATTTACTGGATGCGTTTAATCTTAAATTCGAATGAAAATATTGATAGAGAAGAAAATAATAGATTAATAAATGAAGCTTTAGAATTGAGAAAAATTCTATCTGCGATATTAAATAAATTAAGTTAATAATTTTAAAATATTAAATTTTTTACAAAATGTTCAAAACATCCATTTTGGAATTTAATTTTTGGAATTTGGAATTTGAAATATCATGACTAAATCAATACACGATTGGCTTTTTTCGGTATTACCTGAAGGTATTGCAAACATTACAGAAATGGTTCTTATTGCTGTAGTGTATTTGGCGTTGTTTGCTGTTGCCGGATTGTATTTAGTGTTATTAGAGCGTAAAGTTGCTGCTTGGTTTCAATTAAGAATAGGACCAAATCGCGTTGGCCCTGGTGGTATGTTTCAAACTATGGCTGATGCTTTAAAACTAGTTTCTAAAGAATTGACGAGTACAGATAGAGTAGATAAATTTTTATACAATTTAGCTCCATATTTTGTAATTGTCACGGCATTACTAGCCATGACAATTTTTCCTTTTTCTAAACAGTTACAAGCCTTTGATATTAATATAGGAATGTTCTTCCTATTGGCAATCTCATCTATTGGTGTCATTGGTATTTTAGTTGGTGGATGGGCGAGTAATAATAAATATGCCTTAATTGGTGCCATGCGTAGTGGCTTACAAACCATAAGTTATGAACTCTCTGTTGGTTTATCAATTCTAACAATGATTTTACTCACTGGATCCTTACAATTATCAGAAATTATTGAAATTCAACGTACAGGAGGTTGGCTTATTTGGCAAGGACATATTCCTGCCATCATTGCCTTTATGATATTTATGATTGCAGGAACTGCTGAAACTAATAGAGCTCCTTTTGATTTAGTTGAAGCTGAATCAGAATTAGGTGCCGGTTTTCATACAGAATACTCTGGGATGAAATTTGCCTATTTTTTCTTAGCAGAATTTATCAATATGTTTATTATAGCATCTATAGCGGTTGTGTTATTTTTTGGTGGATGGCTTTCTCCATTTGGAATTACTGAAGGCA
>Ga0209633_10002088_pt1 | contig 19781 bp, 18 predicted proteins | sample Cruoilmetagenom1_FD_187290 | JGI IMG/M metagenome (GOLD analysis project Ga0209633, IMG submission 187290) | Oil polluted marine microbial communities from Coal Oil Point, Santa Barbara, California, USA - Sample 1 (SPAdes) (version 2) | ecosystem: Environmental > Aquatic > Marine > Oil seeps ... | reverse complement strand
AGATTCTAAAACAACTTCATCTATATTTGAAAAGTTTAAATGTTTAGTTGTTAATATATCTGTTCCATAACCTAGTTTTTCTAAACGCTCTTTAGTTTTAGGTAATTCAATTGAATCTATGTCCAACGAGTACAAATGTCCCTTAGATTCCAATTTTTTAAGCATCTCTAGTGTGTGTCCTCCGTAACCTAATGTTGCATCTAATCCAGTTTGCCCAGGTTTAATTTCTAAGAAGTTTAAAATTTCATTAACCATTATAGGAATATGCATTCCTGCTGGTGTAGATCCTTTTTGAATTACGTGATCTATTGTATCTGAGTATTTTTCAGGATTTAACTCTTTATACTTTTCTTTATATGATTTAGGATACTTTCCACTATATCTAACTCTTCTTTTATGTTTTTTTTCTTCTTCAGCCATTTTATCTCCACCTTTTAGTATTCTTTTATAAGTGTTTAATTTGTATAAGACATACTGAGTATAAACTTATTATATAATACAATGCAAATATTTTCTCATAAATTAACCCTTAACGCATCAAAACCCACTAATTTAATATAGTGGGTTTTGATATATAGGAGAATTCTGAAAAAACAATGCTATTTAGTAAAATCCATTATGTATTCAACAAGTGTATCTGGTAAATCAATTAATGGTGAGTGTCCAGAATCTTTCAATACGATTTTTTTAGAGTTTTTGATTGCCTCAATAGTTTCATCAATCATATATTCTAAAACTACTACGTCTGAATCACCCCAGAAAGATAGTACTGGACAAGTTATGTCCTTAATTGTACCGTCGCCTAAAGAAACACCATTTGAGAAATTAGACATATTGAAAGTTGTTAATGCCCAATCTACATCGATTATATTACGTTGTTTCATTGTTTCTGATAAATACAATTCGTTATCTTCTTCGCTTGGTTTGTTTACTGTGTATATTGCTTGATTCCAAATTGCGTTCATTATTTCAACACTATTAGTTTTAAAAATATCATCCATTGGTTTAACTTGAATTGCATCTTCTGCTAATTCTTCAATGTTACTATAGAATTCACCGAGCTTAGGAGATCCGTCTGTATTCTTTTTATATATTGGATATCCTCGGTATGAGCAAGATTCAATCAAAATTAATTTTTGAACTTGATCTTGTCTGTTTGATGCTATTTTCATACATATAGCTCCGCCTGTACTCCAACCCGCTATATTATATTTTTTAATATTTAATATATCTAGTACTTCACAAATGTCATTTGAAAAATCTTCTAAATCTTTAATAGGGTTAATGTATGTTGAATCACCAAACCCTCTTAAATCAGGAGCAATTATTCTAAATTTACTTTTTAACCTCTCAATTATAGGTTTAAAATGAACTCCACTACTCATATTTCCATGAATTAAAACTAATACTTCTTTCTCTGTTCCTTCATCAATATAATAAATAGTTTCTCCGTTACTTAATTTAATTAACTTTTTCTTCATTTGTATTCCTCCTAAATAATTTTCGGTATGTTTGTACTATTAATAAATCCGAGTATTAAAGCAGTAAATAGCTCAGGTTCTTCATACATAGAAGCATGGCCTGCATTAGGTAAATGAATTAGCTTTGAATTTTTGATATTTTCATTTAAGTATTGTTGTTCAAATGCTGGTGTTAAAAAATCATATTCACTACTTATGATAAGTGTGTTTGCATTGATTGTATGTAATGAATCTGTTGTATCATGTGTTTCAGAACTTTTTGTTAGTCTAACCATTGAATCTAAGAACAGTGGATTTCTAAATAAAGGTACTAATATTTTCTTTCTCTCTTCCATCCATTCAATATTCTCAGTATAAAACTTTGGAGAATAGATATACGGAATTGAAATATTGTAATACGCTAGTCCATCTCTTGATTCAGATACTTGATTCCATCCATCACCAATAGCTTTTAACCACGAACTAGTTTTAGCTACGCCGTTTGCTAAAATTAATTTTTTGACTGTATCAGGATATTTAATACTATATTTCAAGGCAACACTTGCCCCATAACTAATACCTACTAAATTAACTTTTTTTAATTTCAATTCGTTGATTAGAGTGTTTAATACTTCTACCTGTAAATCTAATGTATAGTTAGTTTCAGATTTGCTTGATTCACCTTGATCAATCATATCAAATCTAATCAATGTATTGTTTTCACTAAGTGATTCTTTGAATATTTCCCAACTAAGAGTAGACATCATAATTCCGTTTACTAAAATTATTATTTCTTTATCACTTTTTAAATCACCATCAACAATGTATTTTATGTTGAAGTCATTATGTTTTAAAAAGCTCATCTAATATACCCAATTTCTAATGCTCTTTTTCTTAATTCATCTTTAAACTTAGGATGAGAAATACTAATTAGTAACTCAACTCTTTCTTTTACACTTGTTCCTCTTAGTCTTACTGCACCATATTCTGTAACAATATAGTCTACATCATTTCTTGATAAACTAACTCCAGCTCCTGGTTTTAAGAAAGGTACTATCTTACTTATTTCTTCTCTAATACCAGTCTCTTTGTTTCTAACATTAGCTGTAGAATACAATGCGATAAAACTTCTACCATTTTTACTTCTTTGTGCACCTGTGGCTGTATCACTTTGTCCACCTGTACCGGAAAATTGCACTGGACCAATTGATTCACTACAACATTGTCCTGTTAAATCAACTTCAATAGTAGTATTAATTGATACTTGATTATCATTATGTCCAATAACACAAGGATCATTTACATAATGTCCATCTAATATCATAATAGATGGGTTATCATCCATAAATTCATATAGTTCTTTAGTTCCAAGTGCAAATGCAGCTACCATTTTCCCTGGATGTAAAGTTTTTTTACTGTTATCAATTGCGCCTGATAGTGCTAGTTTCATAAGTCCTGTAGTTAACATTTCAGTGTGAACACCAAGATGTTTTTTATCATGAAGAGCTGCTGCTACAGCATTTGGTATTCCACCAATTCCTAATTGAAGAGAATCTCCATCATTTATAAGTTCAGCTATATGTTTACCGATCAGAATATCTTTTTCATTTGGCTCTGTCTCAGGTAATACTGGTATATCATAGTCTACCTCAACAAAATAATCTATTTGACTCTCATGAACCTCTAAATCACCTAAAGTTCTTGGTAATTTGGGATTAATTTCTAAAATTACAGTTTTTGCTTTCTCAATCATGCCTTTTTCATAAACGTTAGATAATGATAATGAAACATATCCATGTTTATCTGGTGGCGTACAATTCCCCACAAAAAGATCAGGAATTTTATGTTCTAATCTTCTTACTCCAGCAAAGTTTAAATGATTTGGAATAAAAGAGATATTACCATGTTTAAATGCTTTTCTTAAATCACCACTAAAAAACCAACTATTTATAGTGAACTTTTCTGATAAAGTTTCATCTAACATAAATTGATATTTAGATAATGGCAAACAATTATCGACAGTTATGTGGTCTATATTATTCGCTATTTCATGTAAGTGAGTAAAAAACTCTCGTCCTTCACTTGCTGCCATACCGGCAACTATGTAATCTTCATTTTTTACTAGTTTTAATGATTCTTGTAGTGTAATTAATTTTGCCATAATGTCCTCCTAGAGTATAAATGTCGTACAGGGAGATTAAAAAATCACCCTGTACACATTTAAATTTAAAATTATTTTTTTACTAGTTTCCTAAAATATCATCAATTGATTCGATAGGTTCTGTAACTGCCCAAGTATAAACTTCGCCATCAACACCTAATTTAGTTAATGCCATTGATTGAGTACCAACTCTAGATCCATTTGAATAATCTAAGAATCCACCGAATGGATTTTGTATTGGAGCTGATTCCATTGCGTCAATGAAATTGTCCCAAGTTAAATCGTCATCGCCAACTGCTTCTAATCCTGCAACAAAGAATGATGCAGCGATCCAACCAGTCATAGCATAAACACTTGCTACGTAATCTGGATTAAATTTAGTCATTTCTTCAACATATAAATTATAGTTAGCAGATGGAGTTACACCATCAGCTTCAAAGAAATCAACCCATGCACCTGCATAAACATCAAATTCACCAACAACATTAGCAATTAATGCACCGAATGATGGACTTGCATTTACATATGAAGTGATACAATCTACATCACTACCAGCAACGTGTAAAGCTTTAATTGCAGTTGCAGCACTTGCTTGGTTAGCTGCGATAATAATGAAATCAACATCTGCTTCAACTATAGCGATAGCTGCAGCACTTAAATCTGAAGCTGCATATTCAACTTCTTGAACAACTAATTCAACATTTTGAGTCGCTGCTTCAATTTCTATCCCTTGTAACATACTTGTTCCTGAATCATCATTTGAATAGATAACACCAATTTTAGCTGCTCCAAAATCACCAACAGCACGTGCAACCATTACTTGACCTTCAGCTGGATAAAGAGGTTGAACTGGGAATGAAGCTCTTTCGTTTCCAGTTGCTTCTTGGTTGAATAAAGTCCCAACACCAGTAGCGTAATAAACTCTAGGAATTCCAACTTCAGTTAAATATGATTCAGTTGCTCCAATAATAGGAGTTCCGAAATGTCCAACAAACGCGAATATTTCATCATCTTCAACTAATTTTTCTGCATAAGTAAGTCCTGTAGCACCATTGAATTCGTCATCGTAATGAATCCATTCGATTGTTCTACCGTTAACTCCACCGTCTTCATTTACCATTGCGAAGTAAGATTCTATCCCTGCAACAAATGGTAAACCAACAAATGCTAACCCGCCAGATGTAGCAGCCGAGTTACCAACTAATACTGTTGTATCTGTGACACCTTGTGCAGATTCTGTTTTATCTCCACATGCAGATAAAGTAAACACAGCAAATGCCACTGTTAATACTAATAATAATTTTTTCATAATTTCCTCCATTTTCTATTTTTTCTGATTTAATCAGCTTGAATCTATTATTTACCTAAATATGCTTCTACTAATAAAGGATTGTTCATTAAGTCTTTTGACTCACCCTCCATTATTATTTCTCCGACTTGTATTACATATACATAATCGGCAATCTTTAAAGTCTGTAGTGCATTCTGTTCCACTATTAAGACAGTTACTCCTTCTTTTTGAAACTCTTTAACAATATTAAATATATCTCTAACAATAAGTGGTGCAAGTCCAAGTGAAGGTTCATCAAGCACTAATAATTTAGGATCTGCCATCAATGCTCTTGAAATAGCTAGCATTTGCTGTTCTCCACCTGATAATGTATTAGCAATTTGTGATTTTCTTTCTTGTAGTACAGGAAAGTACTTGTAAACTCTTTGTTTATTATTATTGATTCTTTCTTTTCTTGTTAAAATTACTTCTGGATCTTTTTCTTTTGTTGCTTTTAATGCTTCATCAATTCTTTTTTGAATACTATTTGTAATGGCATCTTTCAATATTTTAGATATTTTGATTGGACCTTTTTTTAATTTAAAAGCTCCAATTCTCAAATTTTCTTCAACAGTTAAATCTGCAAAAACTTGTCTACCTTCAGGACTTTGTATAATTCCCGCTACAGCAATTTTTTCTACTGCTGTTTTAGTAATATCCTCACCACCGAAAGTGATGCTTCCTGTATCAGCTTTCATAAGACCAGAAATCTTTTTAAGTAGTGTAGTTTTACCACCACCATTTGATCCAAGGATTGCTACAATACTTCCTTGTTTTACAGTGATATTTATTCCACGTAAAGCATTGATTGGACCATAACTAACACTTATATCTTTTATTTCTAATAAAGTCTCAGCCATTATTCATCATCCTTTCCTAAGTAAGCTTCTTGTACGTCAGGATGCTTTTGAATATATTCTGGTGTTCCTAAAGCTAGGAACTTACCAAAGTTTATAGCACAGATTCTGTCACAAACTCCCATAACAAATCCCATATCATGTTCTACAAGTAAAATAGAAGTTTTATAATTGTCTTTAATTTGAATCATTAATTTTGATAATTCAGTTGTTTCTGTTTCATTTAAACCAGCAGCTGGTTCATCTAATATTATTAGTTTAGGATTACTCATTAATGTTCTAGCAATTCCAATTTTCTTTAATATTCCATAAGGTTGCCCAGCAACATATTGATCTTTTAGATAATCTATTTTCATGAACTTTAAGATATCTAATGCTTTAGCTTTATAAAAAGTTTCTTCTTCACTTGCTCTTTTAGATCTGAATATGTGACCTATAAAGTCAGATTTAAATAGTGTATGAGCTCCAATTAGTAGGTTATCTATTACAGATAAATCTTTAATTAACTCTACATTTTGAAATGTTCTAACTAATCCTTCTTTAATAATTTTTTCAACGTGTATATCATTTAAATTAATAACTTCATCATGTTTATTATTAAATAGGATGGTACCTTCTTTTTCTTTATAGAATTGGGTAACACAATTAAATACAGTTGTTTTACCTGCACCATTTGGACCTATTAGTCCAAATATCTCATTCTCTTTTATATCAAAAGATAAATTGTTTACAGCTATCAATCCACCAAATCTCATTGTTAAATTTTGAATATCTAACAATGTACCAGGTTTTAGCTTGTATGATTTATTATTAAGATCACTCATCACTATCACCTGCTTTAACTTTATTTTGTCTATATAACTTGAATCTATAATATTGTTTTTTGATATCATGAGACACATGAATCATACCGTAAGGATAGAACATAACCACAACTATGATTAATATTCCTGAGAATAAGTATGCAACACCACTTACGCTAGAAAATAAATCTTCAAGATATAATTTTGGTATTCCATAAATAATAAATACACCTAGGAAAGTACCAAATATTGATTTCATTCCTCCAACAACAACCATTGCTAGAATTAATAATGTTAACATTAAATTCCAATCAAGTGGCTGTACATATCTATAGAATGATGCATATAGTATTCCACCTATAGTCGCATAAAGAATCGCAACAACGAAAGAGAATAATCTATATTTAGATATACTAACACCCATTGCTTGAGCTGAGGAATTACTTCTACTCATAGCTAGCATTGCTCTACCAGTTTTACTTTTGGTAAGATGGTACATTACTACCATCATTAATACCATAATGAATGTTAAGAATATATATGTCATATTTCTATCTAGTTCAATTAGTCCAAACAATGTTGGATATTTATAATGAACTCCACCAAATGCGTTTGTAAACCAAGTTACTCTTTTAAATATTTGACTAAATATTTCTCCAACAGCGAGTGTGGAGATAGCTAAATATACTCCCTCTACCTTTAAAGAGAATAATCCAATTGCAAGTCCAATAACTGTAGCAATAACCATTGTAATTAAACTGGCTATTTCATATGGGAATCCTAAAGTTTCGAAATACACAACTCCGTAAGCTCCAAAGCCAACAAAACCTGCAGTACCTAAACTCATTAACCCTGAGTAACCAAGTAAAATATTAAGTCCTAAAGCAACGATTGTAAAAATTATTATATATGCGAATAATGAAACAGTTGAATACTTCATTACGTCAAATTCTGACAATAATAATATAAGATTAAGCGCTAAGAATAAATATACAAAACGACGATATATAGTATCATTTTTAACTGCTAAAACCATTCTTCTAAATGTATCCTTTATATTAATAATTACTTCATTAAAAATTGTTAATACTTTTTTCACATTCATCACCTAGACCTTTCTAACGATCTTCTTACCAATAATTCCAACTGGTTTAAAGAATAAAAATACTAGGATTAGAACATATACTATTACTGTGCTCCAAACACCCCAAGCTTGTGGTAAATAATAAGCTGTCATATTACTAGAGAAAGCTATTATATAAGCTCCGATAACTGGACCATAAAATGTTTGAAAACCTCCAAGTACACATGCAAAGAATGCAGAAACTTGAATTGAACCCATCATGTTGATATCAACTTGTGTTTGAGGAGCAACGATAATCGCAGCAAGTGTTCCAAATGCTGCCGCAGTAGCCCAAGAAATCATTGTAACTGACTTAGTTGGTACTCCCATAAGTCTTGATGTAATTTCATTTGATGCAGTAACTCTTATAGCTAGTCCCCAATCAGTAAATTGTATAAAGAGGAATACTGCTCCCATTAATAATAATGACACTCCAATACTAAAGAATGAATTATAACCAATTGTTGCTCCTAATATAGTAATAGTTGTAGAAGGACTATATGGAATAAATTGTGGTAATGGTATTGGTTCAACACCAAATAACCAAGGTATTATTCCTATAATAACTATAATCAATCCTAATGTAATTATCTGTTTCCCTACATTCCCAACCTTATTAGCTGGTCTAATAAATACTGTATCTATAATAAATCCAGTAATTATTGCAGTAACCATAGATGCAGGAACAACAGCCCATATAGACCATCCCCACTTCATTAACAATGTAGCTGCAACAAATGCATTAAGTGTTCCAATTGAACCTTGTGCAAAGTTTGTTGTTTTAGATGTTCTATAAATTAATATGATCCCAAGAGACGCAAGAGCAAATACGCTTCCTGTTTCTAAAGATCTAAATAATAATTGTAAAAATACACTCATTTAGCCCCACCTCACTATGCTAGATGCCCATACGTATCCAATTCCAGCGGCTAATAAACAAATGTTATCGCCTTCTTTAATTGAGTTGTTCTCGTTTGCTAAGTGCAAAGATAGTATTTGATCTATTTGGCCGATATGACCATATTTTTCTAAATATATTGTTTGTTCATTTGTTAAATTCAATTCATTAAGCATTGCTTGATGACCTGACCTCTTAATATGTAATATAGCTAGAAAATCTAAGTCTTTTCTTGAAATATGTGATTTTCTTAGAGATTCATCAATACAATGAATCCAGTTTGGAAAACTAACCACATTAAGTCGATCTTTCATTTTTTTAGCATCTAATAATCTTAAAGATTTATATGCTTCTTCAACATTGTCTTTCGTTATAGGGTTACGGGTTCCACCAATTTCAACACCTGCTGTTCTTGCAAGAGTTCCATCAGCAATAATATGTGATCCTAAAACTAAGTTCTTTGGATGGTTTTTACGCAATATCATTGCTCCACCACCTGCTGATAAGTTATACATCATTGACATATCCTTATCTTTATAATCAACAAAATCACCATTTCTATAACCACCTGCTATCATAATTGTGTTTATATCTGGATCACTTATTAACATATCTTTTGCTATTTTTATTGCAGATACAGTCGTACAACAACGATTTTGAAGATCAATTCCCCATGCATTAGTTGCACCTATTTTACCTTGTACGTATAAAGCAGAAGTTGTAAGAGGATATTCTTTCCACTCTTCAGTAACTGATAACACTACATCAATCTCTAAAGGGTCCACGCCAGTATTTTTTAGGCAATCAATTGCGGCTAAATAAGACATTTCTTGAGATCCTTCTTCACTATTTGCAATTCTTTTTTCAATTATCCCAAGTTTACTAATTACTGCTTCTTCAGTCCATCCGCCCATTGTTTCAACTGAAATATCTTTTGCTGTCATAATTTGTTTTGGTAAGTAAATCCCAGTCCCTACAATACCTACTGTTATTTGTGACATTGAATCACCTCTCTATATAATATTTGAATATGTTATAGTCTCATTCCACCATTTACACTTAAAGTGTGACCTGTAATATATGAAGATTCATTACTAGCTAAGAATAAAGCTACACTTGCTATTTCTTCAGGTTGCCCTAATCTTTTTAACATTGTAAGAGCTGCAAATTTTTGCAATAAATCTTCTGGTATAGTTTTTAAAATATCTGTCATTACATAACCAGGAGCTATAGCGTTACATCTTACTGGTACGCCTTTTCTTGCAAATTCTTTTGCCCAAGTTTTAGTTAACCCTATTAAACCTGCTTTTGTAGCTGCATAGTTTGCTTGTCCAATATTTCCATATTCTCCAACAACACTGCTTATATTAATAATGCTTCCTCCACCAATATTTTCCATTTGTGGGCCAATGTGTCTAACTAAGTTAAATACACCTTTTAAATTAACATCAATTACTAGATTCCATTGATCATCCGTCATTTTTCTAGTCATTGAATCTCTAGTAATTCCTGCGTTATTAACTAAGATATCAATTTGTCCATATTCAGCAACTATTTCATCAAAGAACTTTTTACATGCATCAGCATCTGTAACGTTTAATAAAAATCCTTTAACATTTTCATGTGTATAAGATAATTCCTGCATATCAGCAGCTATAACTTTAGCTCCTTGATTCGCGAAACTCAAACATATTTCTTTACCAATACCATTAGCTCCGCCTGTTACAACGGCAATTTTACCTTCTAATCTCATTTTACTAAACCTCCATATTTTTAAGGATTACAGCAGTACCCATTCCGCCACCTATACATAAAGTAGCCAATCCAAATTTAACTTTTCTTTTCATCATTTCATAAATTAATGTTGTTGTGATTCTATTTCCGCTTGCTCCAACTGGATGTCCAAGTGCAATAGCTCCACCATTAACATTAGATCTTTTTAATATTTCTTCTTTAGATAAATCATGTTCTTCAACCAAAGAATTAATAACACCTAAACTTTGCGCTGCAAATGCTTCATTAAGTTCCATTAACTCAATTTCACTTAATTTCATATTTGCATATTTTAAAACGTTTCTAATTGCAGGTACTGGGCCAAGACCCATTACACTAGGTTCAACTCCACCTTGCCCAATTCCAACAACCTCTACTAATGGTTTAAGATCATATTCTTTTAGTGCTTCTTCACTAACTACTAACATGAAACTACCACCATCATTAATACCACTACTATTTCCAGCAGTTACGCTTCCACCTTTTTTAAATGCAGGTCTTAACTTACCTAATATTTCTAATGTTGTTTTTCTATTTGGATATTCATCTGTATCAAAAACAACTTCACCTTTACGTGATTTAACAGTAATTGGAACGATTTCATCTTTAAATTTTCCTGCATCAACAGCCTTGATAGCTTTTTGTTGAGAATCAAATGCAAATTCATCTTGTTCTTCTCTTGTTAAATTATATTGATCAACTATATTTTCTGCAGTAATACCCATATGAACATTATCAAATGGATCTGTTAAAGCATCTGCAATCATGTGATCAGTTACTGTAAATCCACCCATTTTATATCCTTGTCTAACTCTACCAGGAATAATATTTGGTGCCATACTCATAGATTCTACACCGCCCGCAATAACCATATTATGAATTCCAGCTTTAATTGAAGAATAAGCAATCATTATAGTTTTCATACCACTACCACAGACCATATTAACTCCCCATGCAGGTACACTTACTGGTATTCCAGCTTTAAGTGAAACTTGTCTAGCAACTCCTTGTCCTAATCCTGCAGGTAAAATATTACCTACAACTACTTCATCAATCTTTTCTTTTGGTATTTTTGTTTCTTCTAAAATACTTTTAACAACTTCACTACCATAAATGGAAGGATGTACTGTACTCAATCCTCCAAGAAAGCTCCCTATAGCTGTTCTCTTTGCAGCAACAATAAACACTCTACTCATATTATTAATCTCCTTTATATTATTATAAAATCCAATGCAATTTGCATTTCAATAAATATTTTAGTATACTATGTTAGTGAAATAACAATAAAAATGAATTAAGTTTCATAACATGAACACCTATTCAGAATTATAACATAAAGCGTTTACATTGTCAATTTTTAAACCGCAAAAAAAGGAGATTATTATGGATTATGAGATAAATATTCCAACATCACGTAATGGTAAAGCAACTTTTAAACTACTACTTGAAACAAGTATTAAAGTATTTTATGAAAAAGGATATCATTCCACTACGATTAAGGATATAACCACTGAAGCAGGAGTGGCTGCAGGTACTTTTTACTTATACTTTAATAATAAGTTTGTATTGTATAAATACCTTTTATTAGAATTTCATCATGATATTAGAAGAACAATTTCTCAAAGAGTTGCTCTTGTAGAAGGACGTTACGAAAAAGAACGAGAAGGTCTTAAAACTTTTATTGAATATACTATTGAGAACCCACACTCTTACAATATTATTTGGGAATCACTGTTTATTGATAAACAGTTATTTATCGATTACTATTCTGGTTTTGCAAAGAGATATGAAAAGGGATTAAATCAATCAATTATTGATGGAGAAATGTATGATGTTGATACAGAATTAGTTTCATATATTCTTATGGGTGTTGCGAACTTCATAGGTTTAAAAGTTTTACTTAACTTAGGATCTAATAACGATGATATTGAATTAGTTGTTGACAACGTTATGAAGATAATTAAGACTGGGATATTCAAGTAACTAAAAATAACATAATTAAAAAACACACAATTTAGGTTCATTCAACTAAACTGTGTGTTTTTATTATTTTATAAATATGATAAATTTATTTATTCTTTAATTCAAATTTAAATGCAACAAACTCTATTATAATTCCGTATAATCCACCTGCTAAGAATCCTGTTAAATCATTAAATTCAGTCGCGGAGTAAAATGCAAACGATACAAATATACCGAGAATAAATCCTCTAAATAACCTTTTAGATAAATTTATATTTACCGGTAAAAGCCCAAACATTAACCCCATCAAGACTCTATTGAACCAGAATGAAAATAAATATGCACTAGCGATATCTCCAGATGTTCTTAAAGTTACACCAACAATACAAAATACTCCAAGTAAAGCTCCAGTAATAATTGTAATTACAATTCTCTTTTTCATAATATTTTCCTCCATAACGACAGTATTTATTAGTTTTATTTAACTACATTAGTTACATCTACATTTACTTTTCCATCTTTAATCTCAATGATGCGATCTGCTTTTTCAGCAATTCTTCTATCATGAGTAATAATAATAAATGTAGTTTTATATTTTATATTTATTTCTCTTAATAATTCATAGACAGTTTCTGTAGTATCGCTATCTAAGTTACCTGTAGGTTCATCAGCTAAAATTATTTTAGGTTGGTTCATGAGTGCGCGTGCTATTGCTACACGTTGTTGCTGCCCACCACTCATATTGTTAGCTAAATTATCTTTTACATCAGTTAATCCTACTAAATCCATAAGTTCATTAGCTCTATCAATTATCTCTTTAGTAACTGGTTTTTTATTTGCTCTTATAGGCATTAGTACATTTTCAATCGCAGTAAACTCTGGAAGTAAATAATGAAATTGGAAAATAAATCCAAGTTGCTCTCCTCTTAATTCTGCTAATTGATTTTTACTCATTTTAGAAGTACTATCTCCATTAATAAATACTTCACCATTTGTTGGTTTATCTAACGTACCTATTATATTAAGTAGTGTACTTTTACCACTACCAGATTGCCCGATTATTGAGTTGAACGACTCTTCTTCAAATGATAAATTAATATCAAACAACACTTGTGTTTTAATTGATGTACCATATATTTTGTCTACTTTACTTATCTTAATTGCACTAGCCATTTTTAATCACCTCAATAATACTAATATTTGTTGATTTTCTTGCTGGAACGAGTGAAGCTAAACTTGCACTTACTATTGCAATTAATCCACTTAACAATATAAAGTCAGTTTCTATTAATAAAGGTATTACAGGGTTCCCATCAAGATCAAGGGCAAATGTCGTAAATGCAAATGTTAAGAATAATCCCAATGCAAGACCTCCTATTGCTCCTAGAATACCCAGAATGAATCCTTGGCTTAAAAATATTAAACTTGCCGTTCTATCTTTAACACCCATTGCTTTCAAAATACCTATTTGTCTTGATTTTTGAACTACCGTTATAGCTAGTACACTCGCTATCCCAAGTACAACGCTAATAGTTACAAATACTTGTATCATTAAGCTCGAACTACCTTGTGCTTTTAATCCAGTTAGTAATTCTTGATTGGAATCTATCCAGTTTGTTATCTCATAATCTGTGCTAATCATTGATTCAATTTCTAATGCAATTGAATCTGCATCAAATACTTCAGTTAACTGTATTTCAATTGATGATACAACATCACCCATATTTAAAACGTTCTGAGCTGTTTCTAAATTTGTAATGATCCATGAATTATTAATATCTTGAACATTGAAGTCATAGACTCCCGACACTATTACATCTGTATCTCCAATTAATGGAATACTTAAATTCACTGTTTCTCCTACTTCTAAATTTAATTCTTCAAAAAGGTCTTTACCTAGTAATACTTCACTACTAGTTAAAGGTAATTTCCCTTCTATTATTTTTTCATTTAATTCATAAATATCTTCTGATAAATTAAGTTCTAACCCTCTCATAAGAATAGGACTGGTGCTTTCTCCATCTATTAAAGTACCTGGAGCATCTAAAGCAAAAGATATGGTTTTAATTCCATCTATTTCTATAATTTCACTTCTTATATCTTCATATTGTGAAATATACTCCTCACTCGCAATAGTTACTTGAGATCTGTTTCCAATTGTGGTATCAACTAAACTATTTTGAAGCCCACCAATTAAAGACCCTATAAATACTTGAACACTAACACCAACACTGATACCCAAAACTATTAATAATGTTTGCCCTAAACTACTTCTTAAAAACCTAAAAGCTATCTTAAATGCAAACATTATAATAACTCTCCTATAGATTTAAAATCTTTTAGGTGATAATCCGCATTAGTAGCTTCTAAAGATCCATCTTTTAAGAATGCTTGTCCACCTGCAAATATCTTTATATTTTTATTGGTCTTTTTGATTTGCTGGATTAGTTTTTTGGCATTAACAATATTGTATAAATTCGTAACACTAACAGCTACAAAATCAGGTTTATTATACGTTACTGAATCTACAATAACTTCTACAGGAGTATTGGCTCCAATAAATGTTGAATCATATCCATTTAAAAGGAAGTAGTCATGCACCATTTTTGCACCAATTTCGTGGTATTCTTCTGGAGGACAAACAACTAATACTTTCTTGCCAGTTGATTTAACATTCTTTTTTTCTTTAAGAATATATGGGTATGAAACCTCAATAATTGTTCTCACAATTGCTGTTTTAATATGTTCTTTCCAAATACATTCTCTATCAAATTCTCCACAGTCTATTTGATATAAGGCTTTCTTAAGAATACCCTCATATAGTTCAATAATACTAACCTCTTTTTCTTCTAACATCTTGACAGCTAGTAATGTTGCTTACTCCCTATCTTGATTATGGATCAACTCTATTAATTTTTCCTTATTTCCCATATTAACCTCCCATAAGAATTATAGTTTCTATAGTTAATATTATACATTATAATTTTTTTAAATAAACTAATGTGTTCTAAAACAATATTTCAAAATAAATAAAAAAAGATGATAGTATCAACTCATTACTATCATCTTTTGTCTTATAAACTATAATACATTTCAAATTCAATAGGGTGAGGCATTTTATTAACCTTTAAGAAGTCTTCTCGAATTCTTTTTATATGATTCTTAATAATATTTTCTGTAAATACTCCACCAGCCAACAAGAATTTATAATCCTTTTCAAGTTCATTAGAAGCTTCATATAAACTAGTGGGTAATGAATCTAATTTTTCTTGTTCTTTTTCTGATAAGTCAAAAAGATTACAATCATATGGTCCATATCCTGCTTTAGCTGGATCTAATTTATTAAGGATACCATCAAATGCAGCCATCATTATTGCAGAGTATGCCAAATATGGATTAGCTGTTGCATCAGGACTTCTTAATTCAAAACGTTTTTCGTCAGCTGTTATTGTATATCCTGGGATTCTTATTACTGCTGAACGATTAGCTGTAGCGTAAGCAATAGTAACCGGTGCTTCAAATCCAGGTACAAGACGTTTGTATGAGTTAGTTGAAGGATTTGCGATAGCGCTTATTGCTTTTGCATGTTTTAATATTCCACCAATTGCATATAGAGCTATTTTAGATAATCCTGAATATCCTTTTTCATCAAACATTATAAATTCATCATTTTTCTTTAATTGAATATGAACATGCATCCCATTACCACATTCATTAACAAATGGTTTTGGCATAAAAGTAACTGATTTTCTTTGTTTAAAAGCAGTTAAGTTTAACAAATTTTTCAATTTCATTGTTCTGTCACCCATATCTTTTATTCCTGCAAAGTTCACTTCAATTTCAACTTGCCCTGGACCACCATTTTCAGAATGATGATATTTAATAGGTATGTTTATTCTTTCAGCTTCAATTGCAACTTCAGTTCTAAATTCGTAACTCGCATCAAAAGGTGAATCTAAATGATATCCTCCGTGAAGAGGAACTGTAAATCCAATGTTTTTATATGAATCGTCACTTGAATTCCAATTTGCTTGAGCACTATCTAATTTAACTTCCATATGTTGATTCGTATTTTTATATGATACATGATCTAATACAAAAAACTCAAATTCAGGTCCTAAAAGACATGTGTCAGCAATATCTTTATCTTTCATAAAAACTTCTGCTTTTTCAGCAATATATCTTGGATCATCTTCAAATCTCTCAAGTCTAGTACCGTTTATTACATATATATTAGAAATAACAACAATAGTCTTATGTTTCTTACTAACATCAATATAGCAAGTACTTATATCTGGAATCATAACCATGTCTGATTTTTCCACAGTTAAAAAGCCATAACTAGAGCCATCAAATCCAATTCCCTTTATCATTATGTCAGATGTTAACTTTTGAGAAGTAATAGATAATCTATGCCATTTTCCTCTCATATCAACAACTTTTAAATCAATAATTTCTACTTTTTCATTTTTACAATAATTAACCATTTCTTCAATGTTTTTAAACATAATTGCACTCCTTATAAATAAAATAATAACGCTTTCACAAAAACATTATAACACATTATATTTTAAAGAAAAGATAATTATACATAATGATTTTATTGTAGCTTATGACAAATAAAAAGCCATACTAGAACTATCTAATATGACTTTATTAATCTATGTATTTAAAATTATCTATTTAGTAAGAATTTCAGGTTCAGATCCAGGCAAAATTGTATGAACTTCCATTTCATAGATAATAAACCCGTATGTTTTACCCGTTTCAATTACAGTAAAACTTGAATATATTTCTATATCATACGTTGTCCCATGAGTTAGACCCTCAAAAAATAACGAAGTCCCATTATTGGTAAATTGAGCAAATGAAACAAATTCTCCATCTTTATAAACTGTACCAGAGTAATATACATCACTAAATTGTTCGAGTTCGTCCCACTCTGCAGTACATAAAACATAATCTTCTCCAAGCCCGCAACTAAAACTCTTCAGTACAGGTTTTGGTGGAGATAATGTTGTGAAGTTTAATAAAATATAACTTCCTTCTATTGCCACTGTTTCTCCCTCAGGTAAATAAGTAAACTCAGCAACAAGTCTATAGCTTGTCTCAGGTCTTAAGAAATCAAATTGAACAGATGTTTCTCCAAGATCTAAAGACCAAATTACTTCTTGATAATCATCACTATTATCATAAACAGCTGCGCTCATTGAAGTGATTTCTCCATTAGCATATGCTGAATTTATAAGAAAATCAATATCTTGTATCAGTATTTCACTATCTTCGATAGTAAATACAGGAAGTGAATCATCAATTGTTGATTCAATTAATTCATAACCATTTATTGATGCGAAACTACTTGTTTCATCATCATAATACATACCTCTTAAAACTAGTTTATAAGAAGTATTTGGTGATAGTCCCTCAAATTTAATCGTATTTTCCCCGACAGAATAAGCAACACTAGATACTTCTTCTGTACCTAAATATAAAACTGCACTTGTACTAAATAGCTTACTAGTAGGATCTTCAAGATCTACAGAGTAAGTCAATGAAGTCACCATTGCTTGATCTAAAGATAGTGTTATTTCATAACTAGGAACATCTGAATTAACAACTTCAATTGCTCTTATAAGTTCTTGAACACTACCGTTTATAATTGCAGAATATCTAATTTCATAATTTCCTACTTCACTGATATCCAAATTACTTAAAACACTAATCTCTATATCAGATCCGCCAAGAACTTGAGCACCTGGATCTTCAAAAGTTGAATTTAGTTCTATTTCCATCTCAGAATCTCCATTCAATATAAACATCAATAAACTATTTACTTCATTTGTAGTAACCTCTAATTGATATTCTCCAATCGAAACAGAATTTCCATCAACTAAGTATGTTCCAACTAATTCAAATCTATAAAGAGTATCATCAAGTAATGAATTAAAAGCCATAATAGTACTATTATCAACATATTGAATACTACTTACTTCATCTTCTCCAAGGTAAAGTACCCCTCTTAATGATTCAATTAATTCATCTTCATCATCAACTGAAACAGTAAAACCTAAAGTATATCCACCATTTTCTACAACTTCAATATTAACGTTAAAGTCAGCCATTGTTTCACCTTCAACTATAACAGTTCTATGAGCATATATTGTAGCTTGATTAAAGACAGTAGTGTATACAACTGTATATGTCCCTGGTGCATAAATATTTACATTTGATTCAATCTCTACTTCGAAATCTCTATCATTAATTATTGTAACTCCTTGTTCAACATATTCTTCTCCAACAGCAAGTGTAATTTCAGAATCCCCAATTAATTCAAGTCTTGGATATTCACTAATCTCAACAATAGTTGTTGTTCCACCTAAATCATAATTATCTAAAGTATATTCAACACCTTCAAAAATATATGAACCAGTAACTTCTATTCTATAAAATGTTTGATTTTCTAGACCATCAAAAACTAATACATTTGTTCCGTTTGAAAATGATTGTTCGTCTAATTGTTCATCTAATCGATAGAATTTAACCAACCCATCTTTTAAATCTCCAGCCTCGTCATCTATCGAAATAGAAAAGGTAAGTGAGAATGGATCGGCTGAACTTAACTCATATTCCAAGTTAAAATCAAGTTCTGTTTTTGGTACAACTCTAATCTTTCTTTCAACATATATATCTTTTCCTTCGAAATCAGCACTATATGTTATATAATACGTTCCATATTTAGTAGTGTCTAAATCTGAAATAGTCTCTACTTCTAATTCAAATTCACCAATCACTTTATATCCTGGATCAGTATATTCAGCATTTAAACCTATTGTGACATCATAATCTCCTTCAAGTTCTATAGCTGGAAGAATTTCATCCAGAAAACCATTGAATGATTCACATGAAGAAAGCAGTAAACTTAAACCTATTAAAACACTAAACATTATTTTTTTCAAAATTGTTCCCTCCCTTTTCAATTTTTATATTTATTTTTATTATATCATATACGAACTAATTATTTTAATGATATTTTATATCTCAATATTTATCTAATAATTACTAACTATTAGTTCTTTTTATATTCAATGTGATAAAATAAGTACGGGTGATACAAATGAATAAAAAAAATTCTTTTTATGATTCACATCTCCATTTGTTAGGATTAGGGTACAATGAGTCCCTAATTAACTTAAGTACATATGATAGTATTGATTCCTTAACCAAAATAAAATCTAATAGAGAGTTAATATTAGGTAGAGGATGGCATCAGAATAATTTCAAAGAGAAACGATATCCAACAAAACAAGATTTAAATAAAATTTCAATAACCAAACCTACAATATTTATTAGAGTATGTGGGCATGTATTAGTATGTAATGATAAAGCTATGGAGCAGGCAAATATTAATAAATCA
>Ga0209633_10002087_pt1 | contig 19784 bp, 19 predicted proteins | sample Cruoilmetagenom1_FD_187290 | JGI IMG/M metagenome (GOLD analysis project Ga0209633, IMG submission 187290) | Oil polluted marine microbial communities from Coal Oil Point, Santa Barbara, California, USA - Sample 1 (SPAdes) (version 2) | ecosystem: Environmental > Aquatic > Marine > Oil seeps ... | reverse complement strand
TTATCAATGAAAAAATCATTACTCAAAATAATGAAATCATTGAAGCCGGACTACATATAAATTCTAGTTATATTTTAAATGATAATATCACTTTGCATAATGGTTATCATTTTACAGAAACCGAAGTTATAAATACCGAAAAAGTTAATTTCCCTGTTGTTGACGATAAAGTTAGAGAAACAATTCAAACTCATGGATTGTCATCAGAAATAGGCTATACTACAGAAGATTTTAATACACATATTAAGTTTGGAGCACGTTTAAACTATATAAATTCATTTAAAAAATTTATTGTTGAGCCAAGATTAAGTTTGAATCATAGATTAACTGATAAAATTTCAATAGAAGTATTAGGTGAATTTAAAAATCAGATCACAACACTCCAATCCGATTTTAGGAATGGTTTTTTAGGTCTTGAAAGCCGTAGATGGACCTTAGCTAATGAAGAAACCATACCTATATTAAAAAGCAAGCAAATTTCAATCGGTTCGAACTACAACTATAAAGGATTAATGATAAGTACCGATCTTTATTATAAAAAAGTTGATGGCATCACATCGCAAAGTCAGGACTTTCAAAACCAGTACGAGTTTAGTGAGACCAACGGTAGTTATAATGTAAAAGGTTTCGATTTTATTATCAATAATAAATTTAATAAATTCAATACTTGGTTGGGTTATTCATTAGCAGATAATAATTATGTTTTCAATGAATTGGATGATAAAAAATTCCCAAATAATTTTGACATCACACATACTGTATCATTAGCTACTGCTTATGATTTAAAAAGCTTAAATCTGTCAGCAGGGTTTAACTGGCGCTCAGGAAAACCTACAACCAAACCTATAGAAGGTAATGAAATCATAAATAGTATTATTAATTATAGTGCACCAAACAGCAGTAATCTAAATTCTTATATGAGGTTAGACGCTTCGGCTATCTATGATTTTAATATCAGTAAAAAAATAAAAGCCCAGGCCGGGCTTTCGGTATTAAATGTATTAGATCAAAAAAATACTATCAATATTCATTATAGTATAGATGATGATACAAATACTATCGAAGAAACCGAAGAGTTTTCCCTAGGTGTAACACCTAATTTTGCTTTTAGGGTGTTCTTTTAAGCCCAAATTATCTATTCTTAAAATTAGTAGGTAGAATTTTGAGATTCTTTGCTTCGTTGGACTACACTCTGAATGACAGTTTGCTCATGAGAGACATCTCAATTCTATATACTTTTTTCTAAATAATATCGTGTTGTCATTCAGAGGGAGGAACGACTGAAAAATCTCAATTCATTTTCATGTATCGAGATTTTTCACTTCGCTATTACTACATTCTGAATGACAAAAACTCTTAAGAAGCGTTTTCTTTCTTAATTAAATTCAGTGCAGATCCTTCTTTAAACCAGGCTATCTGACCTTCATTATAAGTATGATTTAATTTTATGACATCTTTCGAATTATCACTATGAACAATTTCTAAAGTCAATGGTTTACCAAAAGTAAACTCGGTTAGATCAGTAAAATTAAAAGTATCATCTTCTTGAATTAGATCATAATCGTTTTCATTAGCAAAAGTCAATCCTAACATACCTTGTTTTTTAAGGTTTGTTTCATGTATTCTTGCAAATGATTTTACAATTACAGCAACAACGCCTAAATGACGTGGTTCCATAGCTGCATGCTCTCTAGAAGAACCTTCACCATAATTATGGCCTCCAACGACTATTGATGGTATATTTGCTGCTTTATAAGCCCTAGCAGTATCTGGCACTGCCCCGAACTCACCTGTTATTTGATTTTTAACTTTATTTGTTGCCTTACCAAATGCATTTACAGCACCAATCAACATATTATTAGAAATATTATCTAAATGACCTCTGAAACGCAACCAGGGACCAGCCATAGAAATATGATCTGTCGTACATTTTCCGAAAGCTTTAATCAATAATTTAGCACCAGTAATATTTCCTTTTATAGGCAAAAATGGTGTTAATAATTGTAATCTTTTTGAATCTGGGCTTACTGTAACCTCAATACCTGAACCATCTTCAATTGGCGCCACAAAACCCGGATCTTCAACATCAAATCCTTTTGGAGGTAATTCAAAACCTGTTGGCTCATCTAAAGTTACTTCCTCTCCATCCTGATTAATTAATTTATCCGTCATTGGATTGAAATCTAATTTACCTGAAATAGCAACCGCAGCAACCATTGAAGGTGAACCTACAAATGCATGTGTATTAGGATTACCATCAGCTCGTTTTGAAAAGTTTCTATTAAAAGAATGCACTATGGTATTCTTTGGTTGATCTTCAGCGCCTTCTCTTGCCCATTGACCAATACAAGGTCCGCAAGCATTCGTAAATATTTTAGCATCTAAATCTTCGAAAATATCTAATAGACCATCTCTTTCTGCTGTATAACGAACTTGTTCAGAACCAGGATTGATACCAAATTCAGCCTTTGCAACCAATCCTTTATCAACAGCTTGTTTTGCAATTGATGCTGCTCTTGATAGATCTTCATACGATGAATTGGTACAAGAACCTATTAAACCCCATTCTACTTTTAAAGGCCAATCATTTTCTGTAGCCTTTTTCGTCATTTCTACACCAACTGTTGTTGCTAAATCTGGCGTAAACGGACCATTTAAATGTGGTTTCAATGTGTTAAGATCAATTTCAATTACCTGATCAAAATACTGTTCAGGATTTGCATATACTTCGTCATCTCCTGTGAGATATTCTCTAATTTTATTTGCTTCATCAGCGACTTCGTCTCTATTGGTAGCTCTTAAATATCTTTCCATAGAATCATCATACCCAAAAGTAGAAGTTGTAGCACCAATTTCCGCACCCATATTACAAATGGTTCCTTTTCCTGTTGCAGAAAGAGATATTGCACCTTCACCAAAATACTCAACGATACTATCAGTTCCGCCTTTTACAGTCAAAATTTCGGCAACTTTAAGAATAACATCTTTTGAAGCTGTCCATCCATTGAGTCTTCCTGTTAATTTTACGCCTATTAGTTTAGGAAATTTCAATTCCCATGGCATTCCCGCCATTACATCAACAGCATCTGCCCCACCAACTCCAATGGCAACCATTCCAAGTCCACCAGCATTCACCGTATGAGAATCAGTACCGATCATCATTCCACCAGGGAAGGCATAATTCTCTAATACCACTTGATGGATAATTCCGGCTCCGGGTTTCCAAAAACCTATCCCATATTTATCTGAAACTGACGCTAAAAAATTAAACACTTCACTTGAAGTATTTATGGCTTCTTGTAAATCTTTATCAGCTCCTATTTTTGCCTGAATTAAATGGTCACAATGCACCGTTGTAGGAACTGCAACTTTATCTTTACCCGCTTGCATAAATTGCAATAAGGCCATTTGTGCTGTAGCATCTTGACATGCAATTCTATCTGGAGCAAAATCAACATAATCTTTTCCTCTTGTAAATGATGATGTAGTTTTACCATCCCATAAATGGTTGTATAATATTTTTTCAGCTAATGTAAGTGGCTTACCAACAACTTTACGAGCAACATCTACGCGTTCAGCCATTCTGCTATAAACCTCTTTTATCATTTCAATATCAAATGCCATAATATCTTATTTTTATAAATGCACACAAAGGTACTTATTTTCAAAAACTTATTTAAATAACTAATAAAAAAACAGTCTAAATTGTATCAACTAATATCAAATGCACATAAAAATGCCTTTAATTTAAATTATATTTAATATAACTGTTGAATTATTTTGAAAAATGTAATATGAATTTAACTTAAATTATTTCAGCAGATAAGCCTAAATTTAATAATCTTGTACAACGAGGCTTTAATTCATCATATTCACCTGTTTTAACAGCACATTTTCCTTTATAGTGCACTAGGTAGGTACATTGTTCTGCTTGCTCAGAAGTATGTTCGCAAACGTCAATTAACGAGTTAATTACAAATTCAAAAGTATGCACTTCATCATTAAATAAAATGATTTCATGTTGAAGAACTTCTTGTTCAAGCACATCACTTTTTTCTTGTATTTTTTCTTTATTGCCCATATTTATTTTACAAAAATAAATAATTATTAATAAATCGAAGTTTCAAACAAAAAAAAGAGGAAGTTTTTAGGCTTCCTCAATTCTAATTCAACTAATTCTAGTTAATACATATACCTTAATGCCGTAACATCATTTCCATTAAATTCACCATTAGAACCACCACTAAAACAAGCTAGCATTATAGATGTTGAATCATAACCTGTTGGTGTTCCCGGAATATGAACTGCACCAACACCTGCTGAACCTTCATTTGAATTTTGACCACAACTTTGTCTACTAAACCAGTCTGTATGACGGAAACCTACTGAATGTCCAATTTCATGAGTAATTACATGCTCATTTACATTTGTACTAAAACCAGCTAAACCATAGATCTGAACAAATTTATTTGGATTTCCATTACTAGGGAAGCCTGCTGAACCTCCAGATCCTGATTGATTTGGATTATGATAAACTACCATATCTTTTGATTGATAATTTGTACCGAAAGTAAGACTAAAACTAATATCTAAATTTAATCTATTATAATTATTTACTGCCCATTGTAAACCCGTTCGTTCTTTACTAGAAAGACCAAAGCCACCGCCACCTGTATAGCCAATAATTGTAATTACACCATCGCTAACTAAATTATTAGTACGGTATTGTTTTGTAGTAATATCTCCACCCATTTTCATGTTCTCAATTTGTTTTCTTGTAAACATCATATCTCCTTCTACCATAAACATTTCTTGAAATGATCCATCAGGTAATTGAAAATCTATTTTTTCAAGTCCATCAGTATTAAAATACATTTCTTGAAGTTTCTTAGTAATTTCAGGATACTGATCCTGAGTGACGGCCTGTTCTTCTATTTGAATCTCATCATTTTGACATGAGAACAGCGCTAGTGTTATAACTAGAATAAAAGCTGTAAAAATTGAATTTTTTTTCATTTTGTAATGGTTTTAAGTTAATAAATAAGTGTTAGCGAAAATATTAAGGTAGGTCATAATACCAAACAATCATTTTGAAATTCATTTGGTATAAATAATATTTACTTCTGTAAACTTAAAACTATAGTATGGAAAAGTCAATAGTGAAAACCATGATTTTCAAAATTCATAGAAAACCACTAATTATATTTTAGAGCAGAGCGTATTTTAATGCTACCCAGTTATTTCGTTCAATAATATTTTCTAGTTTTAATCTATACTTTGATGCTTCAGTATCTATGATAGCAATGTCTTCTTGGTAAAATCCGCTTAACAATAAAATACCATTATCATTCAAACAATTAGCATAAATTCTAATATCACTCAACAAAATATTGCGATTAATATTTGCAATAATGAGATCGTATTTTCTATTTATTAAAAGTGAAGCATCTCCTTCAAATATCGAAATATGCTCACATTTATTTCGTTCACAATTTTCTATTGAATTTTCATAGCACCATGTATCAATATCTATGGCATCAATAGGTTTTGCTCCTTTCATTTCAGCAAAAATTGCTAAAATACCTGTGCCACAACCCATGTCTAAAACAGTTTTGTCTTTCAAATCTAACTCAATTAAATGTTGAATCATCATATGTGTAGTTTCATGATGACCTGTACCAAAACTCATTTTTGGTTCTATAACAATATCGTATTTTAGATTCGGATTTTGATGAAAAGGCGCTCGAATACTTACCTGATCGTCAACCTGAATAGGTTTAAAATTCTTCTCCCATTCAGTATTCCAATTTACTTGAACTATTTCTTCTTTTGTGTATGAAGTTTGAAACTCATCATTTTTTAAGATATTAATATCGTCTAAAATTGTATCACTAAATTCTTCTTTTTTAATATAAGCAATAACACCATTTTCATTTTCAACAAAACTTTCAAAACCTGCTAAGCCTAATTCAGCAATTAAAATTTCGGTTGCAGGTTCTTTTGGTGAAACTGTGAAGTTGTAAGCTAAGTAAATCATTTTTATTATTGGATATTAGCGAATGATGGATTCCTGCCAAAGTTTATCTTGAGCGACGCCGAAAGGCAGGAATGACAATAAAAATTAAATAGCCTCGATAATTGCTACAAAATCCTCAGCTTTTAAAGCAGCACCACCAATTAAACCACCATCAACATCTTCTTTTGAAAAAATCTCCTGAGCATTTGCCGGTTTTACACTACCACCATATAAAATAGAAACTTCTTCAGCAACATCACTCAAATACCTTTCGGCTACTAACTCACGAATAAAAGCATGCATTTCTTGTGCTTGATCCGGGCTGGCAGTTTCACCAGTACCAATTGCCCAAACCGGTTCATAGGCTAATATTATATGTTTCCAATTTTCAGAATTCAAATGAAACAAGGCTTTTTTAATTTGAGTTTCTACCACTTTAAAGTGATTATTACTCTTTCTATCTTCTAAAACTTCACCAAAGCAAAAAATAATTTCTAGTCCATTTTTTAACGCAGCATCTACTTTTTGAGCTAATAACTCGTCTGTTTCGCCAAAATACTCTCTTCTTTCAGAATGCCCAAGTATAACCGTTTTAACTTTTATTGAAGTCAACATTTTAGCTGAAATTTCTCCTGTAAAAGCCCCATTATCAGCCTGATGCATATTTTGAGCCGCCACTTCAATTTTCGATTTTTTTGAATACTTAACTGCTGATCTTAAATTGACAAAAGTTGGCGCCACTATAACTCGTGTATTATCAAGCTCTAAATCTTTTATTGACTTTTTAATATCTTTAATTAATGATTTTGATTCGGTTTTGGCATTATTCATTTTCCAGTTTCCTGCAATTATTTTACTTCTCATGATATATGTCTTTCTTTGTTTATGACTTGTTGTTTATAATAAGTTTCAATCATTCTAATATCTACAAAAATATTAATAATTATAAACATAGTTACTATTACCGATATATAAAATTATTACTTTTGCGAAACCTTTTTATTTATTAGAAAATGACAAAACAACAACTTGTTGAACAGGTTAAAAAAAAGAAATCCTTTTTATGTATTGGTTTAGATGTTGATTTAGATAAAATTCCACAACACTTATTGGCTTTAGATGATCCCATTTTTGAGTTTAATAAACAAATTATTGATGCTACTCATCATTTAACGGTTGCTTACAAACCCAACATTGCTTTTTATGAAGCGTACGGAATTAAAGGCTGGCAAGCCTTACAAAAAACCATTAATTATTTGAATGAAAACCATCCTGAAATTTTTACTATTGCTGATGCAAAACGTGGTGATATCGGTAATACCTCTACGCGATATGCAAAAGCATTTTTTGAAGATTTAAATTTTGATTCTATTACTGTTGCTCCATATATGGGAAGTGATTCTGTCGAACCCTTTCTCGCTTTCGCGGATAAATTCACAATACTACTTGCATTGACTTCTAATAAAGGAGGAATAGATTTTCAAGGATTGCAATCGGATGATAGAAAAATTTACGAGCATGTTTTAAAAACAGCATTGACATGGAAGAATGCAAATAATCTAATGTTTGTTGTTGGTGCTACTCGCCCTGAACATTTCAAATCTATCCGAAAAATTGTTCCAAATCATTTTCTATTGGTACCGGGAGTTGGTGCTCAAGGTGGAAACTTACGAGATGTTTGTAAATACGGATTGAATGATGATGTAGGATTATTGGTAAACTCTTCAAGAGGGATTATCTATGCCTCTAATGGAGCAGATTTTGCTCAAAAAGCAATGGAAAGTGCTTTAAAATTACAACAGGAAATGGAAGGGATAATTAGCCTTCAGTAGGCAGTTGCAGTAAGCAGTAGTAGTAGGCAGTAATTTATCATAGCTGCATTATAATCTTATATAAAAATGCAATCCAAAAAAAAGGTAACTCTAACTAGAAAGTTTCACAACTTATCGAAGACTGCCAACTGAAGACTGCCAACTACTTTCCAAGCGTTTTCATCATAAAATTATCTAATTCTACCATTTGTTTGTAGCCTAGCTTTTTACCAGATTGACCAAAAAAGTAAAGTAATACCCAAAGTATTGGTAAACCAATAAGCATATATTTTGTGAATTGATAATCCTTTCCCAAACTCCAATTCACATAAAACATTACTAGAAATACTATAAAGGCAACGGCTACTGCAAAATGTAGAAACATAAAAAATGTCCAAACTTGGGGTTTGGGACCAAGAATTCCTTTTACAATTGTCCCATCATTTTCTCCTTTAACAACTTCTACTTGTAATTGTGGTGACCAAAAATGTTCTTCAACTTTCGGAACATCTAAAAATATATGATTCCCTGATATTCTTGAACAATATTTACAATCTTCATCCTCTACATTTTCTTTAAACTTCTCTAAAATTTCTTCTTGACTTTCGTCAAATTCTAGTTGAAATCGAGGTTTTAATAAAACCCTATTAATTTTATTATCATGTATTGGCTGGTTCATATTTACTCCTAAAAAGTTTAAATATACTATTTTAAAACACGAAACTCAAAACCTCAAACATTAAACTATTAACAGTACCTTTGCAAACAATTTATTTAGCATGGGAAATATAGTAGCCATCGTAGGAAGACCAAATGTAGGAAAATCTACTTTTTTCAATCGTTTAATTCAACGGCGTGAAGCAATTGTAGATGCGGTCAGTGGTGTTACGCGCGATAGACATTATGGTAAAAGTGAATGGAATGGTAAGGAGTTTACCTTAATTGATACTGGTGGTTATGTAGTAGGTTCAGATGATGTTTTTGAGGCTGAAATCGATAAGCAGGTTGAACTGGCTATTGATGAAGCCGACGCTATTATATTTATGGTTGATGTAGAATCAGGCGTTACCGGATTAGATGAAGAAGTTGCAAAATTACTTCGTAAAGTAAAAAAACCTATTTTTTTAGCGATTAACAAAGTTGATAATAGTAAACGTAATGCTGATGCTGTAGAATTTTATGCTTTAGGTTTGGGTGAATATTACACTATTGCAAGTATTAATGGTAGTGGTACTGGTGAATTATTAGACGATTTAGTGAAAGCATTGCCAGAAATTGAAGATAAAAATGAAGATGATCTGCCTCGTTTTGCCGTTGTTGGCAGACCTAATGCAGGGAAGTCATCTTTTATCAATGCTCTAATTGGCGAAGATAGATATATAGTGACTGATATTGCCGGAACCACAAGAGATGCTATTGACACAAAATACAACCGTTTCGGCTTCGATTTCAACTTAGTCGATACTGCCGGAATCAGACGTAAAAGCAAAGTTAAAGAAGATTTAGAGTTTTATTCTGTAATGCGCTCAGTGAGAGCTATTGAATATTGTGATGTAGCTATTTTAGTGGTTGATGCAACTCGTGGTTTTGAAGGACAAGACCAGAATATCTTTTGGTTAGCAGTTAAAAATAAAAAAGGAATAGTCATTTTAGTCAATAAGTGGGACTTGGTTGAAAAAGAAACGCAAACCTCAAAGCAATTTGAAGCAAAAATCAGAAAAGAAATTGAACCTTTTACTGATGTACCTATTATTTTTATTTCAGCATTGACCAAACAACGTATTTTTAAAGCTATTGAGACTGCTGTTGAAGTATATCAAAATAGAAAAAACAGAATTCCAACAAGTAAATTAAACGAGACCATGTTGGAAATTATTCAGCAATATCCACCGCCGGCAAATAAAGGAAAATTCGTGAAGATCAAGTATTGCATGCAACTACCGACACCTACGCCACAGTTCGCTTTTTTCGCCAATTTACCACAATATGTAAAAGACGCTTATAAACGATTTTTAGAAAATAAAATGCGTGAAATCTATAATTTTCATGGCGTACCTATTGTAATTTATTTTAGAAAGAAGTAGATATGAATTGTGCGGATATACACAAAATATAAGTTTTGAGTTCAGAGTTACCCTAACTTAAAACTCACATGGCTAAATAGTGAAATTAGTGCCCTACCAACCTCCTGAAGCACCGCCGCCACCAAAACCGCCGCCACCAAAACCGCCGCCAAAGCCACCGCCGCCGCTTGAACTACCACCAAAGCCGCCACCTCCAAAGCCGCCGCGACCGGCATTGCTTAAAATAATGGCTTCTAGTATAGATCCTGCAACAGAACGTCTTCTTCCCCCTCTTCCTCCACGGCCTTTATTTCGATTTGAAAGAATAATCATTAAAATAATAAAAAAGAGTATGATAAATCCGATAGGTATTCCCGTCCCATCAATATTTCTTTGAGGTGTTCCTTCATACTCACCACTCATTATTTGCATAATAGCAGAAGTTCCTCTATCTAAACCTCCATAGAAATTGCCTTGTTTAAATTCGGGAGTAATAATATTTTCAATAATTCTTTTTGACAATGCATCTGTCAATAAGTGTTCAACACCATAACCTGTTTGAATAGTTAATTTTCTATCATCTTTAGCAACCAATACAAGAATACCATTGTCTTCATCTTTTTGACCGATTCCCCATTCATGTGCCCATTTAGTTGCATAAAAGGCTATATTTTCTCCATGGATAGTTTTTACCGTTGCAACTACAATTTGAGTAGAAGTTGAATCTGCATAATTGATTAATTTCTGTTCTAAAGAATTTCTTTCAAAACCACTTAATATTTTAGCATCATCATAAACACTTGTCTGCAATTTAGGTTTTGGTGGAATCTCTACTTGTGAAAAACAATTAACAGTAACTAATAAAGCAATAACTAGGGTAAATATGAAACGAAAATATGTTCTATGAGTTTTAAACATTAGTTGTTTGGTAAAATCAAAATTTTGTTACTGCAATATACTAAAAAAGCTGTTGTTATTTATAAGTGTTCTCACTTATACATGTGTTACATTAAACAGTAAATAATGGCAAACTCAAACTGACAAAAATATATTTAATCTGAGTTTAGCATCTAGTCAGACGGCACCATACATTTCTTAGTATTCCACTTGTTTTTTAGGGAATCTAATGGAATTATTTTACCATGACAATCTAAAAAATTACCTGAATTGTTTTTCCTTAAAATTCGAAGCTTTCCGGCGTGTAGAGCATCTAGCAATTGTTGAATTAAATCTTGCTTAGAAGTTTTTTTATTAAACTTTCCAATACCGATTCCGATACGGTTATTGAATAAATCCATTTCAGATGATTGTTTATCTGGTAAAAAACCATCTTCTAATTTGTGATTTTTAAAAGTTTTATAATTCCCTTTTTCATGTGCTTCTCCTAAGCTGAATGCTGCTCTTTTACCAATTTTTTGTGACAATCTTGCCATCCAATAACTATGTTTAAAAGCATCTAAACGACCTCCGTTATTGTCGTTCCCTATAATTTCACTAATAGAATCTTTGGTATTTTCTGCTTCTTTAGAAATTAAAAATGCCTTTTTTGCCTTGAACGGATGAAAATATACCCAGGTTTTTTCGGGCGAAGATATCTTCGAAAATGACTGTCTCAAATTTGGTGAACAAGCACTCAACAGCAAGTAAATAAAAATTAGTAGCAAGTATTTCATTAAATCGTAACCTTAGTCCTAACAAATTTATAAATTTGAAAACGAATCGATTCTTTCAAAACTTTAATTTATTATTTCGATGAAATACTTACCAATAGACAGCAGCCTTTTTATAAAAAATCGTAAAAAATTTACCTCAAACATGAAACCAAATAGTTTGGCGGTATTTAATTCGAATGATATCTATCCGATTAGTGCAGATAGCACTCTACCGTTTGAACAGCATAGAGATATATTTTATTTAAGTGGTGTTGATCAAGAAGAAAGCATTTTGGTTTTATTTCCTGATTGCCCAAAAGAAAATCATCGTGAAATTTTGTTTTTAAAAGAAACCAATGAACATATCGCTGTTTGGGAAGGTGAAAAACTTACTAAAGAAGCGGCATTTAAAACTAGTGGTATCAAAACGGTATATTGGTTACAAGATAGAGAGAAAGTTATGTTTGAGATCATGACACAATGTGATACTGTCTATATAAACACAAATGAACATTATAGAGCCAATGTAGAAACTGAAACCCGTGAAGATCGTTTTACCAAATGGTTAAAACAAAAATATCCTGCGCATTCGGTCGCAAAAAGTAATCCTATTTTGCAACGTTTACGTTCGGTTAAAGATCAAATAGAATTAGACTTAATACAACAAGCGTGTGATATCACTGAAAAGGGATTTAAACGTATATTGAGTTTTGTAAAACCCGGCGTTATGGAATATGAAATTGAGGCCGAATTCATGCATGAGTTTTTAAGAAATCGCTCTAAGGGGTTTGCCTATACACCTATTATGGCATCGGGAAATAATGCTAATGTGTTACATTATATTGAGAATAATCAAGAATGTAAACCCGGCGATCTTATTTTAATGGATGTAGGTGCCGAATATGCCAATTATAGTAGTGATATGACAAGAATGGTACCCGTATCGGGAACCTTTACCAAACGTCAGACAGAAGTCTATAATGCTGTATTACGCGTTAAAAATGAAGCAACCAATATGTTAAGCCCCGGAACTATCTGGGCAGATTATCATGTGGAAGTTGGTAAAGTCATGACTTCAGAATTATTAGGTTTAGGATTGATCACAAAAGAAGATGTGAAAAATGAAAATCCTGATTGGCCTGCTTATAAAAAATATTTTATGCATGGCACTTCACATCATATGGGCTTAGACACGCATGATTATGGTATTTTAACTGAACCTATGCAAGCAAATATGGTCTTTACGGTAGAACCGGGAATTTATATTCCTGATGAAGGGTTTGGTATTAGATTGGAAGACGATGTAGTAATTCAAGAAAAAGGTGAACCTTTTAACTTGATGAGCAATATTCCCATTGAAGCTGAGGAGATTGAGGATTTGATGAACAAGTCTTAGATTATATTTTTTAGTCCTTCAATGAAAATTTAGGTTTTGACTGCCAGACTATATTAACACTTTTCCAGCCATCATCTGTTTTAACCATATTTAAGTAATCAATTCCCCAAACTGCGGTAACTTTTACTACGGCTATTTTATCAGAAACTTCCAAGACTTTCACAGCACGAGGGCTATCTGCCTTAACACGATCTCCTTTAGCATTCCATCGTTTAGCCAAGCTTATCAATCTATCAAAAGACATTTCTGATGCATCTGAATAAGAACTTTTCTTCTTATCATACCACCAACCAACTTTTCGCAGTTCTTTATGTACACTTTTATAGGCTAGTGTAGTGTCAACTTTATAAAACGTGTCAATATAGTTGTAGCCAGCTTGCGTAACATCTTTAATTACTTGTTCTTTTTCTTGAGATGAAATATGGGTAATAAAAAATAATGCAAATAGAAAAAATAAAAGTCTCATAATAAAGGTTTTAACAAATTTAAATTATCTCCATTTTAATTTTAGTTAATAAAATCCTAAATTTAATTTAAATCAAATTTCTGACCCACACTTTTTCTAATCAAATTCACTAGCACAAAAGTCAGCAGTGCAGGTAACACCCAACCCAAACTATATTGTGCTAAAGGAATAATATCTATAATATTTTTGATATTATCTGCATAACCAATAGATTTTAAAAAATCGGGTAAACTAAACAGTATAGTTGCTAAAACAACCGTTTTAAAGATTATTGGATTAGCATATTTTTCAGGTAACACATTCAATAAGATCAGGACAATGGTAATTGGGTAGATAAACATCAAAGCAGGTATGGCAATTTTGATGATATAATGTACATCAAACTGACCGACCAAGATTCCTAAGGCACAGGCAAAAATAGCCGTAATTAAATAAGCTAACTGCGATTCTTTAAACAAACCTTTAAAATAATCTGCTGTACCAGTTATAATTCCCACTGCAGTTGTAAAACAAGCCAAGGCCACCAACACACTTAAAAATGCAGTTCCAATTTTTCCTAAAGTATGTAAACTCAAACCTGATAATAATTGTGTTCGTGTAACTTCTTCCCCAAACTGGCTATTGTACATAGCACCAACTACAATCAATCCTCCATAAATACTTAATAATCCTAGCCCGGCTATGATACCAGCCTTTGTAATGAGCTCTTTTTTTTCTTTGAACTCGGTTAATCCTTTTAAGTTTAACGAGATGATCAATACACCACCAACCACAATAGCGCCAATAGCATCAAAAGTTTGATATCCTTCTAACAATCCATCTACTAAAGGTGTTTTAAATAATGACGGATTCATCTCTGTATTTGAAGAAAACATCCCGATTCCGATAATCAAAAACAGGATGATAATGATAAGCGGAGTTAAAAACTTTCCGATAAGGTTTAATATCTTGGAACGATTGATCACAAATAGAAATACTAGCGCAAAGTAAATAGTACTTGTCGCCAACGAACTAATATCAAAAAATGGTGCTATAGCCATTTCATGTGTAACTGATGCTGTTCTTGGTGCAGGTAGACTGATTGAAATTGCATATACAATCAAGCAATAGAATAAACTAAAAGCTGGTGATACTTTTTTTCCAAAATCATACATAGTACCTTGTAAACGTGCATGTGCCAAAATTCCTAAAATAGGAATAATGACTGCTGTAATTGCAAAGCCAATAGTTACCAAAAACCAATCAGAACCTGACTTAAAACCTAAAAAGGGAGGAAGAATTAAATTGCCTGCACCAAAAAACATTGAAAATAATGCAAAGCCTATAATAAGTGCTTCTTTGGTTTTATTCATTTCTTATTTTTTTTAATCAAAAGATACATGAAACTAAGTAAAATATAAAGCATCCCAATTATTAAAATGGTGAATTTTATGATCGCAAAATAATAGGCTATTGATGACCAATGTTGTTGCATGTCGCCCAACAATAATCTGATCAATGCGATATTTTCAACGGCATCTGATAATGCCATTATAAAAGCAGCCCAAACTAATATAATTCCTACGTTGTAAAAAGGTTTATTTTTCCATAAACGCTCATTTAGTTTATGAATTAATAATGCTATGAATGACGCATAAATTATCAAGAACAAAAAGTCCAAACCCATACTTAAACTTGCAGCTATTTTGGCATGTTCATTCCATGAATTTAAAATTAAATTAGAGGCTTTCAGGTCTTTTGCCAATTCAAAAGAGACAATTCCGTTTTCAGCCAATTCATTTTTTAAAAAACTATCAAAAAAAACCATTGCACTTATTGTTACTAACAATAAAATCAATAAACCAATAGTTAGGTTTCTTTCTGATGATCTTGAAAGTTTTGAGAAAGGAGATTGCAACATATTTATTATAGTAATCTAAAAAAGATGATTAAAGATAGTTATTTTTGTGAATTCTATCCCAGAAAGGGTTTAAAACCTTTCTTTGATTAAATAATACTTATGAGGCAAATGGAAATCATAGAATGTGATAGATATTATCACATTTACAATAGAGGAATTAATGGTGAAAATATATTTTACTCTAATGAAAATTATCTCTATTTCTTAAAACTATATGATAAATACATCAATAGTATTGCTGATACTTTTGCTTGGTGTTTATTAAAAAATCATTTTCATTTACTAGTGAAAATTAAAACGGAAAAAGAAATCTTAGAATCTTCCAATCAAAATATTGAAAAAATAAATAAAAAACCTTCTCAACAATTTTCACATTTTTTTAATGCATACGCTCAAGCTATTAATAAACAAAATGGTCGACACGGTTCTTTGTTTGAGAAACCTTTTAGAAGAAAGAAAATAGAAAACGAAGATTATTTAAAAAATCTTGTGCTTTACATTCATAATAATCCTGTTCATCATGAATTTACGAAGTATGTTGAAGAATATTCTTGGAGTTCTTTTCAATCAGTTGTTTCTTCAAAGAAAACAAAACTACAACGAAATGAAGTTTTAAAATGGTTTGATGGAAGTAAAAATTTTATTGAAACACATCAACAAAAAGTTGATCTTATCTCTATAGAAAAATGGCTAAAAATATAAACCCAAAAGAAACCCCGAAAGGGTTTAAAACCCTTTCGGGGTTCATTAATTATAAAGGCACACCTATTCATTACACAGATCAGGGTAAAGGCAGAGTTGTAGTATTACTTCACGGCTTTTTAGAAAACTTAGGTATGTGGAACGCCATTGTGCCTGAACTTGCTAAAAAAAACCGTGTTATTGCTATTGATTTACTAGGTCATGGCAAATCGGGTAACCTAGGATATATCCATACTATGGAAGATCAGGCTCAAATGGTGAAAGCACTATTAAACCATTTAAAACTGCATAGATATTTTTTGATCGGTCATAGTTTAGGTGGTTATATCAGTCTTGCTTTCGCAGAAACCTATCCAAAAAATGTAAAAGGAATATGTTTAATGAATTCAACTGCGATAGCAGACGACAAAGAAAAAAGAATCAACAGAGATAGAGCAATTCTAGCTGTTAAACGAAATCATAAAATGGTTGTTAAAGTTGCTATTCCCAATTTATTTGCTGAAGAAAATCGTGAAATTCATAAGGAGAAAATTAAGCTTCTCATTGATGAAGCATTAGAACTTTCTCCACAAGGGATTATTGCTTCATTAGAGGGTATGAAAATTAGAAAATATCGAACTTATCTTCTTAGATCAAATGATTTTCAAAGAATGTTAATTATTGGTAAAAAAGACCCTGTTCTAGATTATGAATCACTCATAAAACAAACCAAAGGCACTAATGTAAAAGTTATTGAATTTCCTGATGGACACATGAGTCACATCGAAAATAAAGAAGCGCTTATATTAGCTTTAAAAGATTTTGTTAAATCTTGTAATTAATACTTCGCTTTGGCGACAATGATATAAATACTTTCACTACTATGAATACGTTTTATAAATATCTTAATTTATTATGTCTTTTAATTATATTTATATCATGTGTAAAAAAAAGTGAACCAACATTTTCAATTCAAGGGAGTATTTCACCTGTAAATGAAAAATTTATACTCTTAAAACAACAAACTGATATTGAACGAAAAATTGCAACGGTTGTTGATACTATTTACCTCAACAAAAAAGGAGAGTTTAAAGTAGACTACAATCTAGAACCTCATCTATACACTTTACAACTAAATGCTAAAAACGATATTACTTTAGCTATAGATAAAGGGCAACATATCAATATTGAAGTAACTGATTGGAAAACGATAATAACGGGTTCTACAGATACTGATGCTTTGTCAGCTTATGAAGCCTTTAGAAAAAAATCATTAGACACATTGGTACAATCAGTTAGAAGACAAGTAAAAGCAATCAAAAAAAGTGACCATCCAGATGAAGAAAAAATCAAAAATTTAGAGCAACTTGAAGTTGAAAATTATGAAAAGCATTTAGAAGAACTCAATGATTTTATCAAAAAGAATATGGGTAGTACAATCGGGCTTTATGCAACCTCTCTTCGTTGGAAAGGAGCAAAAAACCTTTCTTTTTTTGATTCGCTAACAACCTCTTTTGAAGCAGCACATCCAAACCTAAAAGTAGCAACAAAATTGAGAGAAAAGATTACTCGTTTACAACAAACCTCCGTCGGTGGCGTAGCAACAAATATTGAAATGAATACTGCTGAAGATATTGCTGTTAGTTTAGCATCTATGCATAAAAAGTATACTTTGATTGATTTTTGGGCAAGCTGGTGTGGTCCCTGTAGAAGTGAAAGTAAAACGTTGAATAATCTCTATAAAACCTACAATAACGAAGGGTTCGAAGTCTATGGTGTTTCTTTAGATGACAAACGAGACAAGTGGATCAAAGCTATGGAAAAAGATAATAGAATTTGGACAAACGTATCTTCACTAGAAGCATTTAAAACCAAAGCAGCTTATGATTATGCAGTTACAGCTTTACCTATGAATTATCTAATTGATGCTGAAAATAAGATTATTGGTAAAAATTTACATGAAGATGAATTAGTTTCTCTGCTTGATACGCTTTTGAATAAGTAATTTAGCTTGTTTCTTTACCAAATTTCAACGAACTTCGCTTACTTGTGCTGAACTTGTTTCGGTATCTCGGATATAAATTCCATATCCTTACGTTCTAAGCAATTTGAAGCAACCTTTTGGTATAATATGACTCTAATAAATAAACTAAAATTATTTAATATGAAGAATTTATTATTCATCTCTGTTTTAATTTACACCTTGTTTTCTTGTACGAAAGACGATGGATTTGATATTGAGCAATACCCTCAGAAATGGCAGCTAGTCAAAATGACTGGTCAGATGCCTAACTCCGAAACAACTGGAGCAGACATGGAATGGCAAGAATTTTATTTGCTAAATTCAGATGGTTCTTTTACTAAATCAAGAGAACGGAGTGATTTATTAACTGAGGTTTCGGGTGCTTTTACTTTTAAGGATTCATCTGAAGGAAAATTTCTAATGCTTAGTTATGAATCAGATAATACAATAATAGGGAATTGCTCTTCAAAACCATTCGAAAGTCTTTGGCTAAAATCGGAAAACAAAATGATGGGAACATGGTTAATTTGCGATGGTCCAGGATTAGAATATAAGAGAGTCAAATAAAAATGCTTAGAACAATATGTGTAACCCATAAAGATTTTACAGGTTTTCGGGCGTTATTGTGTGCATCAAATTCGGTGCATCTTGATATTGAATTTCTCCGCAATCACTCACGTATCATTCACTAAGCATTAACTGAAATCTAAAACTCCTAATCCTTTTTTAACAACGAATTCCATCCTTGGGCCGTCAATTCAATTTTTTGATTTGCCCTGGTTACCAAATGCATGCCTTCATTTTGTTCGGTCATATGACCAATTACTGTTAGGTTAGGATTTGCCTTAATTTTAGGAAAATCAGCTGTATCTACAGTAAATAATAGTTCATAATCTTCACCTCCACTTAAAGCTACCGTGGTACTGTCAATTTTGAACTCCTCACAAGTAGCAATAACCTGTGGGTCTAATGGAATTTTATCTTCAAACAAATTACACCCCACTTTACTTTGTTGGCATATATGAATGATCTCAGAAGATAAACCATCACTAATGTCAATCATAGCAGTTGGCTTAACCTCTAGCTCTTTTAATAATTTTGGAATATCTTTTCTAGCTTCTGGTTTTAATTGTCGCTCTACCAAATAGGTGTAATTTTCTAAATCTGGTTGTGCTTTTGGGTTCGCTTGAAAAACCTGCTTTTCACGTTCCAATACTTGTAAACCTAAATAGGCAGCGCCCAAATCGCCTGTTACCACTAACAGATCATTAGGTTTTGCTCCGTTTCTATAAACCACATCTTTTTTATCAACTTCTCCAATTGCAGTAATACTAATCAATAACCCTTTAGTTGACGAAGTAGTGTCACCTCCTACCAAATCGATCTTGTAAGTTGCACAAGCCAAGTGAATACCTGCATACAATTCTTCTATCGCTTCTAGTGGAAAACGATTAGAAACTGCAATAGAAACCGTAATTTGAGTTGCCTTTCCGTTCATAGCATAGACATCAGACAAATTTACCATCACCGCTTTATAGCCTAAATGTTTTAAAGGCATATAACTCAAATCAAAATGAACATTTTCAACTAACAGATCAGTAGTAACCAAAATTTGCTTCGCATCAAATTCCAAAACAGCGGCGTCATCGCCTACTCCTTTTACAGAAGATTCATGAATCAATTTGATTGAATCTGTTAAGTGTTGTATCAATCCGAATTCTCCTAATTCTGACAGAGAAGTACGTTGTTCATTTTTTCCTTTTAACATTTATATAA
>Ga0209633_10002086_pt1 | contig 19787 bp, 14 predicted proteins | sample Cruoilmetagenom1_FD_187290 | JGI IMG/M metagenome (GOLD analysis project Ga0209633, IMG submission 187290) | Oil polluted marine microbial communities from Coal Oil Point, Santa Barbara, California, USA - Sample 1 (SPAdes) (version 2) | ecosystem: Environmental > Aquatic > Marine > Oil seeps ... | reverse complement strand
TATAAATTTCTTCTAAATTGACAACTTTTGTGTTTAGGTTTGAATTATTTCTGTGATATTCAGCCAGTCGTTCTGCTTCACCCATCAAATAATCACGTGTAATAATCAAATAGTCAATATCTGTTAGGCTATGTAAATTTTGATTGACAACTTTGCTAGTTTCAAGTAGTTCAGGTAGAAAGTAATTGTTTTCATGTAAGGCGATAAATTCTTGTAATTTATTACCAGTAATTGTTTTGAAAGTAAAATTATTGGCATCAGATTGATTGTTGATAATTTTGGGACTGATAGGGTCAGTAACATTCCACACTTGAAGTAGGGATGTGCTATTTTCTAGCTGATAGGCAATAACTGAGTTTGAAGGAAGTGCAAGAGTGTTAAAATTACGAAATGAAAATTGTTTATCGCCAGCAATTAATTTTCTTACTCCTATTACTTCTACATAATCTAAATAAGCTTTGGCAGAAGGATTTCCATTATTATTATAAGTAATTTCAACTTCAATACTATTTGTATTTAGGGTTACATTTTGGACTGTTTCTTTAGGAATTGCTAAAGTTAGACTACCACTTGAAATTGCAGAAAAATTTAGCGGACTTAAGTTTTGTCCATTTACTTTAATTTCCATAGTAGATGGAGTGGATGAAATAGCCAAGCCTCTTACGCTAACAGAAGCATTTTCAGAAGCCTCTATATTGTCAAAGTTAAAATTGACCTTAGTCGTATTTTCAGCACTTAAATTTTTTCCAAACCATTGTTGGCCGTTATGAAATATATTTTCTTTTTCATCCTCAACATAATCGAAATGATTAAAGGTTGTAATGGTTTGTGTTGCAGGTGCTGTTATTTCAATAGCATTAGAAATACGTTTTCCTAAGCCATTATCAGTTGTTATAAAATAATAGGCTTTATCACTATATATATTATTGATATGTTTTGATTGACTGGGCTGTTCAGAAACTATATTCCATTGCTGTGGTCCTTTACCATAGAATAATATATAATCATTATCATCAAAATTATTGTCTTCTTCTCCTTTGACAAAGATAGCATTCTCTTGTAAGCCATCATATCTAAAAGCACTATTTGACATGGGTAATAGCTGTCCGCCATTTCCAAAAATTCTAATATTCTTAGGGTTGATTTCACTCGTATTGATACCCAAATTTTGTAAAAAATTTCGATCAATTTTAAAAACACCAGTAGTGTCAATTGCAAATTTAAACCAGTTACCTTGTGATAGTACTGAATTTTTTACGGTTGAAGTAGATTTATTTAGATGTACTTTCTTCTTTTTTATTTCTTGTGAGAAAATAAGAAAAGGAAGAATTAATAGTACTATAAATAATGGTGTATTTGTTTTTTTTAAAATCATAAAGTTATCATTAATACAAAACTTTCGCAAGTTAAGTATACTTATTTATATATAGCATTATTGATTAAAATTTGCAGTATCACTTTTTATTTACAATTTTATTATATTTTTTTTGACAGAAAAAATTAAATAAATATCATATTTTATATCAATACATATACTAAAGAAATAAAACTATCGTTATACAAGCATTACAAGGCATAATGTGCTAAATAATGGGATATCTATCAACCCTAATTAACAAATTTAAGATTTAAATAATGAAAAGGTATAACGGAAATAAATTTTTATTAGTAATGTTAGTCGTTGCTACTTTAATTAGTTGTAACAAAAAATCAAGAACTCATTCAGATTTAACAGGTTGGAAATTTAATGATCCAACTTATGGTGGTTTTACAGCAAACACTAATTATTCAGGTCAAAAAACACCTCCAGGTATGGTGTTGATTGAAGGGGGTACATTTACTATGGGTAGTGTGCAAGATGATATTATGTTTGACTGGAATACAACTCCAACAAAACAACAAATTCGTTCATTTTATATGGATGAAGCTGAGGTTACTAACTTAGAATATTTATTTTATTTACAATATTTAGAAAAAGTATATCCTCCAGCAGATGATAATTATAGAAAAATTTACCAATCAGCTTTACCAGATACTTTAGTTTGGAGAGAAGCTCTTGGTTTTAATGAGTTATTGACTGAGTCTTATTTACGTCACCCTTCTTATAGTGATTATCCTGTTGTAGGGGTGTCTTGGTTACAAGCAACTGAATATTGTAAGTGGAGAACGGATAGAGTAAATGAAAAAATATTAATGGATAAAGGTGTTCTTAAATCTTTATTTGATATGGATTCAGTTACTGTAGAAGGAAAAAATAGATTTGATACGGGTTCTTATTTAGCAAATCCAGATTTGTTATTTGAGGGTAATGAAGATATTTACGGACGCGGTTTGCCTGATCCTAATGATAGATCTAAAAGAAAAAGTAAAAAGAGTAGAAAAGAAAGAAAGGCTGAAGCTGAAGCAGGAAATTCTGATATAGATGAATCTGTTGATGATGGTGGTAAAAAATCTAGAAAATCTAGGAAAAGAGGTAAAAAATCTGATGAAGGTTTTACAGGAAGGCATGTGAAAATTTCAGATGGTTTACTTACACAGCGTTTTAGATTGCCAACTGAGGCTGAGTGGGAATATGCTGCAAAAGCTGATATTGAAAATAGAGACTATAATAATATTAGAGGTAGAAAAAAATATTCTTGGAATGGTAGATATACTAGAGATGAATCAAGAAGAAAATCTGGTGATCAAATGGCCAATTTCAAACAAGGTAAAGGTGATTATAGTGGTCTAGCAGGCTGGAGTAATGATGGTGCTGATATTACTATTCAAGTAAAATCATATGACTCTAATGCGTTTGGTTTATATGATATGTCTGGCAATGTTGCTGAATGGGTAGCTGATGTATACAGACCTATTGTAGATAATGAAGCAAATGATTTTAATTACTTTAGAGGAAATGTATTTAAAAAGCCATTAATAGATGAAGAAGGTAAAGTTGTCGTTGTAGATTATAACAGTATTGAATTTGATACATTAGATAATGGTAAAATTGTACCAAAAGATTTACCAGGTAGTATTAAGTATGTGCCAATTACTAAAAGTGATGCTTTTATGAGACCTAATTATGAAAAAGCAGACAATGTTGCTATTAATGATGGAGACTTAGCATCTACTAAATATTACTATCAAGATGAAGAAGATGAAGAAGAAAGACCTAGAATGTATAACTCGCCTCAAACACCTAAGCAAATTGGTGAAAGTGGATTGATTATTCAACAGTATGATACTAAAAAGAGAACGACTCTAATTAGTGATCAAACTAGAGTTTATAAAGGTGGTTCTTGGAAAGATAGAGCTTATTGGTTAGATCCTTCTCAACGTAGATATTTACCAGAATATATGGCAAGTAATAGTATTGGTTTTAGATGTGCAACTGATAAATTAGGAGCAATGTCTTATAAACGAAGACGTAAAGAACCAAAAAAATAATTTATATAAATTATAAATAAAATTAAAACTCAATACATTTTGTATTGAGTTTTTTTTTAGTTTTAACCAATGAATATTTCTGAACTTTATCACTACTTTAAACAATCTTATTTGGTGTCTACAGATACTAGAAAAATCACAAAAGGTTGTCTGTTTTTTGCCTTAAAAGGCGATACTTTTAATGGCAATAAATTTGCTAAAAATGCTCTTGAAAAAGGTGCAGCTTATGCCATTGTTGATGAGGAAGTTTATAAAACTAATCAACAAATTATTTTGGTGAAAGATGTTCTAGAAACACTACAATCTTTAGCAACATATCATAGAGGTAAATTGGGAGTTCCGATTGTTGCTTTAACAGGGAGCAACGGAAAAACCACAACTAAAGAGTTGGTTAATGTAGTACTTTCTAGAAAGTATAAGACCACAGCAACTCTAGGTAATTTAAATAACCATATTGGAGTTCCGTTGACATTACTTTCTATGACACCAAAGACAGAAATAGGAATTGTTGAAATGGGAGCCAATCATTTAAAAGAGATTGATTTTTTATGCCAAATTGCTCAACCTGATTATGGTTATATTACTAATTTTGGTAAAGCTCATTTAGAAGGTTTTGGAAGTTTAGAAGGTGTTATACAAGGCAAAACAGAGCTATATCAATATATAAAATCTCAAAATAAAACAGTTTTTGTTAATAATGAGGATAAAATTCAAGTAGAAAAATCTGAAAACATTGATAAAATTACTTTTGGTAAAGATAATGTAGATGTAGAAGTAAGTTTTATTGAAGCCAATCCTTTTGTTAAGGTTCAATTTAACGATAAAGCTGTTGTCAGCCAATTGATAGGGGCTTATAATTACAACAATATTGCTGCTGCTATTGCTATAGGATGCCATTTTAACGTACCAAAAGAAGAAATAGCATCAGCAATTGAAAATTACATTCCGACCAATAATCGTTCTCAAATTATTGAGAAGGGCTCTAATAAAATTGTTTTAGATGCATACAATGCAAATCCTTCAAGCATGCAAGTTGCTTTAGAAAATTTATCAGGATTGACAGATACTTACAAAATGGCTGTTCTTGGTGATATGTTTGAATTGGGGTTTGAAGCAGAAGTTGAACATCAAGGAATAGTAAATTTATTAAGTCGTCTTAAAATTGATAAAGCTTATCTAATAGGGGAGAATTTTTATAAAATAAATCTTAAACAATCAGAAGAGAATAATAGCATTGTTTTATTTAAATCTTTTGACGATTTTAAAAGTTATTTTTCAAAGCAAAAAATTGAAAATGCCACACTCTTAATAAAAGCATCAAGAGGTATGGCATTAGAAAGAATTTTAGATTTGATTTAAATTGAGTCTTTACTGCTTTTGACAATGGTGTCTGTAGCAATGCTTTTCCAGGGGACTAATTTTGAATCGTAATAATTGATGTTTAAAGTCTCTAATCTATCTTTGTGTTTACCTAAGCGGACTTTATATTCATCCCAATTTCTTTGTGAAGTAGGTGTCCATCCAATTTCAGCAATACCAATTACTCTCGGAAAAACTAGATATTCTAAATCTTTTATGCTTTCTACAGTTTCTGTCCATAACGGAGCTTCTACGCCAACAATATTTTCTTTTTTAATTCCGTCAATGTGATTTTCTAAACTCCAATTGTATGCTGCATCTACTTCAGTTAAACCAGCCCAATCTAAACCTAGTTTAGTTGTTTTATCATATTTCATGTCTAAATATGCTTTGGTGGCAGGTGACATCAATATTTTTGCACCTTGTTTAACAGCCATGAAAGCATTTTTATTTTCAGTACTATCTCTAGCCCAAAATTGAACAATGGTGTTAGGTTCTAAAGTTGCATGAGCAACTTCATCCCATCCTAAAACTTTCTTACCATGAGAGGAAACAATTTTTTGAACTTTATTTATAAATTTAATATATTTCTTTATTGGAGTGGCATCAGATTCATCACCTCCGATATGGATATATTCTCCAGGAGTCATTTCTGCTAATTCTCTAATCACATCATCAATAAATTTATAAGTAATCTCTTTGTCTGTACATAAAGAACTAAAACCTACTCGTGTACCTGTATATAGTTTTGTGGCTTTTCCATTACAATTTAATTCAGAATAAGAAGACAATGCAGCATTGGTATGACCAGGCATATCTATTTCTGGAATTATAGTAATAAAACGATCTTGAGCATATTTCACAATTTCTTTGTATTGTTTTTGTGTGAAAAAGCCTCCTTCACCACCGCCAACTTCTGTACTCCCACCATGTGTGGTTAAATTTGGCCACGATTTGATTTCAATCCTCCAGCCTTGATCGTCAGATAGGTGTATATGCAAAGTGTTTATTTTATAGAATGAGAGCAAGTCTATATACCTTTTCACATCATCTACGCCAAGAAAATGACGAGCCACATCGAGCATAGCACCACGGTAGTTGTAAGAAGGTTCATCTTTTATAGTGCCCGAGGCAATTAGCCAAGGATTCTTTTGAGGTTCTTTAAGTTCAATGCTGGCAGGAAGCAATTGACGTAAAGTTTGAATACCATAAAATAGTCCCGCTGGTTTATTTGCTTTTAGATCAATACCATTTTCTTTAATTGTTAGCAGGTATCCTTCTTTATTTTGAATACTATCTGATAAGGATAAATAAATATGATCTGTTGAAGGCATAGAACTCATAACTTTTACAGGTAATTTAAAGCCTGTAGCGGGTTGTAAAAGTTCAGATAGATATTTTGCAATAGGTTTTAAAGCATCACTTTGATAGTGGATTTCACTATTAGCATTCAATTCAAAAGAGCTACCTGTGGCAGTTAATGAGACTGGTTGTGGTATGATATTTTCTTTTAAAAGATCTTTAGGGGTAGCTGATTTTTTTGTTTTTTCTTCCGTTTTACACGCAGTTATGGTTAACAAACTAATACATAAAATTAGAAGATAGGTATAATGAGTTTTCATAGTATTTTTTTATAAGAATAAATGTAAGAAACTATCGGTGTATTTGAGTCTTATTTTCGATGAATGACATTTTTTAGACTTCAAATGACATGTTTAATACCAATTTTAGAACACTCAATATAAATCATTTCTATTTTCCTTTTTCTTCGTTAAAAATTATTTCCGATCTCTATAATTTGAATTTCTGCTTTTTTTTTGGTTGCGATTTTTATTTCTATTTGAAGAATTACCCGAACGTGAGTGGTTTCTATTATTCTGTTTATTGCCTTCTGGTTTCTCATCTATCAAATTAACAAATGGATGTTCTGCGATTACAGGAATTTTTTGATTGATCAATTTTTGAATATCTCTTAAATAGGCTCTTTCTTCTTGATTACAAAATGATATTGCAATGCCGCTTGCTTTTGCTCGACCAGTTCTACCTATTCTATGTACATACGTTTCAGGAATATTTGGCAAGTCATAATTTACAACCAAAGCTAATTCATCAATATCAATACCTCTTGCAGCAATATCAGTAGCTACTAAAACAGTGATAATACCTTTTTTAAAATTTTCTAAAGCTTTTTGTCTAGCGGTTTGTGATTTGTTACCATGTATAGCTGCCGCATTAATTCCATCTTTAGCTAATAATTTTACAATTTTATTTGCACCGTGTTTGGTACGAGAGAAAACTAATGTAGATTTTATATTTTGTGTTTCTAATAGGTGAACTAATAATTTTATTTTTCCTTTTTTACTTACAAAGTAAATAGCTTGCTCAACTTTTTCAGCTGTAGCTTGTTCAGGTTTTACAGTTACTGTTTCAAAATCACCTAATATTTTACGAGATAAATCTACAATTGATGCAGGCATAGTTGCAGAAAAGAAAAGCGATTGTCGTTTTGATGGTAATTTTGCAAGAATTTTTTTAATGTCATGAATAAAACCCATGTCTAACATTTGATCTGCTTCATCTAATACAAAATATTCAATAGCTGATAAGCTGATAAAACCTTGCTGCATTAAATCTAGCAACCTACCAGGTGTAGCGACAAGAATATCAACACCTCTACGTAAAGCTTGGGTTTGTTTACCTTGCTTAACGCCTCCGAAAATAACGGTATTTCTAATACCAGTATGTTTTCCGTAAATGGTGAAATTATCAGCAATTTGTATGGCAAGTTCACGCGTTGGAGTTACAATCAAGGCTTTAACTTTACGAGAATGGTTGTTGTTATGAGCCTTATTAGCTAGATGTTGTATAATTGGAATGGCAAAAGCGGCAGTTTTACCTGTGCCTGTTTGTGCACAACCCATTAAATCCTTATTTCGTAATAATATTGGGATAGATTGTTCTTGAATAGGAGTTGGGTTTGTGTAGCCTTTTTCAGATAAGGCTTTTAAAATGGGCTCAATAATGCCTAAATCTTTAAATGTCATAGTTTTTTTTAAGTCGGCTAAGGTAAGCTAATATTATGGATATCTTTGTTTAATAAAATAAGCTAATTATAAAATCCCTTTAGGCACAACCTTCCGAGTCCAAGATTTGATTCTTTTGATAATTTTTACTTCAGAGTCAGGGTTTGAGTCTAGTGTGGTTTGCCAAGAATTTTCAGGGTTAAATTCTATTTCCATGCCTTTTAAAACGGTTGTAGCTACTTTTTTATTATCAATTATAGCTAAACATTCTGTATTTAAATTTGCACTTCTTGGGTCAAGATTAAAAGTGCCAATAACTGAAATTTGTCTGTCAACCACCATAGATTTAGCATGAAAACCAAATATTGGCTTAACTTTTAAAGAGTCTTGTAATTCGCCAGTCATCATTTTATAGCTTTCGGCTGCATCAGGTTTAAATTCATAAATTTCAACTCCAGTTTTTAACAGTTCTTTTCGATCACGTTGGTAGCCGTTAAAAGCTTCAAGATTATCGGTAGATGCTAAGCTATTGGTTAAAATTCTAATTTTCACACCACGTTGTACAGCTTCTTTAAAAAGATTTCTACTCAATTGAGTTGTAATTAAATATGGTGTTTGTATTTCAAGAGATTTTTTAGCACTTTTTACCAGTTCTATTAATGCATCAGTAGTATAACCACCACCGCTCAAACCATTTAATCCATCATTTTTACCAGGAGCATCAGAAACGAATGAGACTTTATCAGTCCAAACTAAAGCATCTGATTTTTTATAGTTGCAAATGTTTTGTGCAGATTTTCAATTTGATTTCTTATTTGTGGCCAAAAATTTTCAGGGTTACAAGCATATTGATGTAATTTGTCAAAGCGTTTAGGATCATCTAAATTTTTAGGGAACTCTTTAGATAAATCTTTTATGGAAATACTTAATGGGTTGCTCCAAAAATTGCTAAAGGATTTTTCGACACTTTCCGTTACCTTACCTAATAATAAAACATCTCTATCTCTAAAATTGTATTCATGGTCATAGTCAAAATACTCATCGGCAATATTTCTACCACCAGTGATAGTAATTTTACCATCAATTATAAATGTTTTATTGTGCATTCTTTGATTTGCATCTCTAAAATCAGAGACAAACTTCTTGGTTTTACTAAAAATATTCTTTCCTAAATTAACACCCGTATTGTATACTTTAATCGTAATGTTTTCATGAGAGTCTAGTATTAAAATATCATCCAAATCAGCATCTACCATAATATCATCTACTAAAATTCTAATTTTAACACCTCTGTCTGCAGCTCTTATCAAATAATCGCAAGCAATGAGTCCTACATTATCAGTTGAAAAAATAAAATATTGAATATCAATAGTTTTTTCAGCGTATGCTGTCAGCCATGCACGTGTCACTAATGCACCACCACCGTCTTCTAAGACATAAACGCCAGTTTTGGTTTTCATCAATTCTGAAATATCTTTCAATTCACTTGAAAGACTAATACTATCATTTCTATGGATATTTGAACAAAAATCTTCTTGAATTTCTGTTTTAACATCTTTTTTTACACAAGAAATAATAATAAGAAGGACAATACTATAAAAGTATTGAATAGGATAATATTGTCTTGTCATAAGTGGTAAAAAAATAAAATTGTTTGATTGAATTTTTGGTTTTATCCCATGTAAATGAAAAGAATAAAATCGTTATAGTAGTTATATGATTATTCAAAATTATTATTCAGCTTTTACAAATTTAATAGAACTTGTGTTTACACAATAGCGTTTGCCTGTAGTTTCTTTTGGTCCATCATCAAAAATATGACCTAAATGGCCATCACATTTGGTGCAAGTAATCTCAGTTCTAATCATGCCAACTGTGGTATCCTTAGTGAAATCTATCGTACCTTCAATAGCGTCATCAAAAGAAGGCCATCCGCAATGAGACTCGTATTTACTACCAGATTCAAACAGTTGAGCATTACAAGCTCTACAGACATAAGTCCCTTTTTCAAAATGTTGTGTATAACCTTCATTTCCAGGTCTGTCAGTCCCTTTTTGACGCAATACATAATATTCTTGATCGCTTAATGTGGCTTTCCATTCAGCATCAGTTTTTATTACTTTATCCTTGTTTTTGGTCATTTTTTTATTTGTTTTTTGTGCATTGCTGTGGTAGCTACTTATCACTAGAGTGAATATAAAAAATGTAAGAAGTTTTTTCATGTTATGCTTTAATATAACTAATAATTTTGTCAATGGTTGTATGATCTCTTAATATTTTACGATGACCCAACCCGCTTGTTATTAATAATAGTCCGTTTTTTAAACTTTGTCGTACTTTATAAGCCGCACTTACATCTACATCATAATCTTGCGTGTCATGGATCACTAAAGTAGGAATCATTACTTTTTTTGCAGTTTCAATTGCTGCTGTTGATTCTAAATTGGTATTAAATTTAGAAGTCATTTTCTTTTTCATCAACTCAGCAATTTTAGGTTTTAATTGTAGTTTTTGTATAAAAAGATCAATTATTTTATGGTTAGAGCCTTCTATGCCAATAACAACTAATTTTTTGACAAATGGATTTTTTGACAATACATTTAATAGATTGATACCTCCAAACGAATGCCCGATAGCAGCTTCAAAGGGGCCATACTTATCATTAATATGTTTTAAGGTAGCAATATATTCAGGAAAATTAGCGGTTTTACCTTTTGATAGACCATGTGCTGGAGCATCAAAACTAATCACCATCATTCCGCTTTCTAATAATTTATCTGCAATTTCATAAAGTTGTGTACCTCTACCAGCCCATCCATGAGCCAATAATACCTTGGTTTTAGAATAACCATACTCATAAATCATGACCTGATTTTGTACATCAGGGATCGCTATTAATTCATTTTTGGCACTTTCTCTCATCATTTTTTCCCGTTCAGGAATTTTAAATTGAGGTGGTGTAGAAAATAACTTCATAGCAAAATTTGTAGCCAAAGAATTTGAGAAAATTTGTAGGGTTTTCCCTGTACGTATAATTGAACTAGGTATCTCGAAAATGTTCTTTTTTGCCATTGAATTTGAATTGATAAATACGACTTTTCAGATACGAATTTAAACATTTTTTGTATATTTACTTTTGTAAAACAAATATTAGGGAATAAAATTTAAATATGATGAGGAAAATAATTTCAATAACGATAGTTTTTTTATTTTTAGTGAGCTGTAGTACAGTGCCTATTACAGGTAGAAAACGTGTAAATTTTGTAAGTGATGCACAAATATTACCAACAGCATTTGCTCAGTATTCAGGCTTTTTAGCTCAAAATAATTTATCAACTGACGTTGATAAAACTACTCAATTAAAAAATGTTGGTTCACGAATTTCTAATGCTGTTGAACGTTTTATGAGAGCTAATGGAATGGAGAGTGAAGCAGATAGTTACCGTTGGGAATTTAACCTTATTGAAGATGAAACAGTAAATGCTTGGTGTATGCCAGGAGGTAAAGTGGTTTTTTATACTGGTATTTTACCAATTGCCAAAAATGTTGATGGTATTGCAGCAATTATGGGACATGAAGTTGCCCATGCTTTTGCCAAACATGGCCAAGAACGTATGTCGCAAAGTGGAATCGCACAAGGTTTAAGCCTTGGAGCAATGATTGCTTCTGGTTCAGTGTCTAAAGACCCTGCTAAACAGCAAATGTTTTTGCAAGCTTTTGGTATTGGTACGCAATTAGGAATGTTGAAATTTAGTAGAACACATGAAACTGAAGCGGATAGACTAGGTCTAGTCTTTATGCTTATGGCTGGTTATAATGGTGAAGAAGCTGCTGAAGTTTGGGTAAGAATGAGTCAAAGGGCAGGAGCAGCGGCACCACCAGAGTTTTTAAGTACACACCCTTCAAATCAAAGTAGAATAGCTGATTTGAAAGCATATTTACCAAAAGCAAAAGTACATGCAAAAAAGTTCAATGCTCAAGCCTTAAATAATTAACTGCCACAGGCAAGGTTTCTTTTCACCTCTTCTTGGTGATGACCTAATCGTACAGGTGAGGAATAAGTTCAAAAATAAATAGTACATTGTAAGCCGTTCTTGAAAGAGAACGGCTTTTTATTTTTCAATCCAAAAGAAAACAATGTTAAAAAAAGGCGATAAGAAATTAATTAATGCTTGGGCATTTTACGATTGGGCAAATTCAGTTTATCCCTTAGTTATTACAACGGCTGTTTTTCCACTATACTACGGTATTATAACTGGTGGAAAAGATGCAGAAGTTACATTTTTAGGTACACAGTGGAATAATACGGTATTATATTCATATACATTATCGGTATCTTTTTTAGTCGTAGCTTTTATTTCACCCATGCTTTCTAGTATAGCTGATTATATGGGTAATAAAAAGAGATTCATGCAATTTTTTTGCTTGTTGGGTTCTTTTTCAGTAATGTCATTATACTATTTTGATGGTATTGATACATTATGGGTTGGTATTACATTTTCTATATTGGCAAGTATTGGCTTTTGGGGGAGTATAGTATTTTATAATGCTTATTTAACAGAAGTAGCACACCCTGAGCAACAAGATCAGGTAAGTGCCAAAGGCTTTATTCATGGTTATTTGGGCTCTGTTATTTTGTTGGTTTTTATTTTAACAATGATAATGAAACCAGAATGGTACGGGTTTATAGAACAACCTTTACAGAGTGGTGAAGCACCACCTACTATGGTTTTTCAAATGTCTTTTGTTTTGGTAGGTGTTTGGTGGTTAGGTTTTGCTCAGTATACATTTTCTAAATTACCTAATAATACTTTTAAAAGAAAACCAGAAAAAGATTATATTTTTAAAGGGTTTAAAGAATTGAAATTAGTTTGGAAAGAAGTAAAAGAGCTGCCTGTTTTAAAAATATTTTTAGGTTCTTTTTTCTTATTTAGTGCAGGTGTACAAACTATTATTGTGTTGGCGGGTAAGTTTGGTGATGAAGAATTAGGTTTGCCAACTACCAATCTAATCATTACTATATTATTAATACAATTGGTAGCTGTTTTAGGAGCTTATTTATTTGCTAAAATTTCGGGTAGAATAGGTAATATAAGAACCTTGAAAATTACAATTGCAATTTGGGTTTTTGTAAGCTTTGCCGCTTATTTATTACCAGGAGAGAGTCCGAATGTTGATGTCTATTTTTACGCTTTAGGCGGTGTTTTGGGTTTGGTCTTAGGTGCAACACAAACGCTAGCCAGATCGACCTATTCAAAGTTAATACCAGAAGAGACTCATGATAATGCTACGTATTTTAGTTTTTTTGATGTGACAGAGAAAATAGCCATCGTTATGGGTACATTCTCTTTTGGTCTAGTACAATCTTTAACAGGTTCTATGCGAAGTTCTGTTTTGGTATTGTCTATTTTTTTCTTTCTAGGGTTTATTGTTATGAGTTTTATGAAAAAAACTAAATATGTAAAATAAGTTTATAGTTCAAAACTATATGATATAAGCTTGAAGGTTCTATTGATAAATTATCTTCTACTTCTTTTAGAACCACCATATCCACTTTTTTTACTACTTCTAGATGAACTTCTGCCTTTATAACCTCCACCGCCACTACTGCGATTATTATCCCTAGATCTTCTGCCTCCACTAAATCCGCCTCTTTTTCCACTACGGCTTCTTCCTCCTTTAGGTTTCTTAGTAATTTCAACAATTACAGATCTACCTCCAAATTCAGCATGTTCAAATTCTTGTAAGACTTTATCTGCAAAAGATTTGTCGATTTCAAAAAATGAAAAACTCTTTAAAATTTCAATCTGTCCAATTTCAACATCTCTCTTTTTTAAATTTTCATTGATTAATCCCATTAATTTTGCAGGATTCAATCCGTCCATTTTACCTAAATTGATATAAAACCTGGTAAAGTTTTCATCAGTGCTTCTTTTACGCTCTCTTGAATCATCACCATTTAAATCTGCAGCACCTTCATAATAAGATAAGAATTTATTGAACTCAATAGAAACAAATCGTTTTATCAAATCTTCACGACTAATATCCTTTAATTGAGCATCAATACTTTCTAAATAACTTTCAATTTGTTGTTCGTTAACAGAAACATCTTTTACTCTTTCAATCAATTTAAACAGTTGGTTTTCGCAAATTTCTCTACCGTTAGGCACTTGTTTTTGCACAAACTTTTTACCTATTTTCTTTTCAATAGGTTTTAAAGCATTTTTTTCTCTATTATTAATCAAAGCAATAGAAATGCCTTCTTTACCAGCTCTACCAGTTCTACCACTTCTGTGCGTATAATTTTCTGTTTGGTCTGGTAATTTATAATTGATAACATGCGTTAAGCTATTCACATCTAAACCTCTAGCTGCAACGTCTGTTGCAATTAAAAGTTGTAAGTGTTTTGCTCTAAATTTTTCCATAACGATATCACGTTGAGCTTGCGATAAATCGCCGTGTAATGCATCAGCATTGTAACCGTCATCAATTAATTTAGCAGCAACATCTTTAGTTTCTCTACGTGTTCTACAAAATACAATTCCATAAATATCAGGATTCACATCAGCCAATCTCTTTAAAGCAGGGTAACGATTTCTTTCTGATACTAAATAAAATTCATGAGTAACTTTATCTGCTCCTGCATTTTTTTTACCTGCATTTACTTCAACAGGATTATGCATATAGTTTCTTGCAATCGCGTCAACTTCTCTAGGGAAAGTTGCTGAGAATAATAAGGTTTGTTTTTCTTTAGGCGTTACTTTTAAGACTTGATCTAAATCTTCTTTAAAGCCCATATTCAGCATTTCATCAGCTTCATCTAAAACCACCCATTTAATTTCGCTTAACTTAAGTAGTTTGCGTTTTATTAAATCTACCGTTCTTCCTGGGGTACCCACAACAATTTGCGAACCTTTTTTTAAGCTTCTGATTTGGTCATCAATACTTGCACCACCATAAACAGTAGTCACATGTATATTTTTAAGGTTTTTAGAAAACTCTTTAATGTTTTTTCCTATTTGAATAGCCAATTCTCTTGTAGGCGAAAGAATAATTGCTTGCGTATTTTTATTCTTACTATCAATTTGTTCAATGATAGGCAAACTAAAAGCAGCGGTTTTACCTGTACCCGTTTGTGCAAAAGCTTTTAAATCATCTTTTGATGAAAGTATTTGCGGAATTGCTTTTTCTTGAATTGTTGTAGGTTGTTCATAACCTAGATCAGTTAAGACACTAACTATTTCTTGGCTTAAGCCAAGTTCACTAAATAAAGACATATTTTATAATTTATCAAACTTAGGCTCCAACAGATATGCACGACTGCATTTGATAATTAATACTGAATTGACTTTATAAAATAAATTCAGTATAAGCCTTTAGTTTTATGAGTTTGCAAAGTTAAGCTTAAATAAATAAATAGAGCTAAAATTTGTAGTGTTTATTTTGTAGAGGTAAAATAGACACGATAATCATCTTAATTGAGTTTCAAAATGACGATTTGCTAAATGCGTCATATTGTTTTGTACTATGCCTTTTTTATCAACAATAATTGCTCTAGAAAAGTTGATGTCTAACCAGTCAATACCCTTATCAACTCTATATTGGTTTCCTTTGATTAATTGATTTGAATTAATTTTCTTTTTCCATTGATATTCTGAACAAACGGAGTTGATACCAATAAATAAATAATGAGGATATTTTTTTTCTAAATATTTAACTCGTTTTGCAAAATAATCCATTTCACTGACTTTCGTTGGCCAAGTATAAATGACGGAGCTCTTATCTTTAATAATTGCTTTTAAATTTACACGTTCACCATTATAATTATAAGGAGAAATTTCAGGGAATTTATGATTTTTAACCAATTTGTTAGAAACATTAATTAAATGTTCAATTTCATCAACACATTCTTTATCGGTACAATGGTCAAAAAATAAACGTTTGGCTCTATCTTTTTCTTTTCTAGACGCTTTTTCATCCAATAACGTAATCCATACTCCTTTACGTAGAAACTTATTTTTAATAGATTCGTTTTTTACATTTTCAAGAGCAGCTTGCATTATATTAACGTTCATATTACTTTTAAAACTATCTAAAACTTGCTTTTCATAGGCTAAATGAGATAAATAGGCTTCAACATATTGTTGATGTGGATAATAATTATTTAATTGTTCATCGTTAACATCAATGTTTTTTCTAAACTTGAAAAAAGAGGAGTTAACCTTTGGATATTTCTTAGATCTTATAGACATTCTGTGTAGATAAGGATATGCTTCCTTTTTCTTATATAAAGGATATTTTATTGCAGAATTTGCCAGTTTGTCAAAAAATAATGAATTTTCAGGTAATTCTGATTTGAATTGTGTGTATAGCAGGTTTTTTCTCTTCAAAATTGAATCTATTTTAGATTGAAATAGACTATCGTTTAACTGATAAAATTTATAGAATAATTTATCTTCTTTTTGATTTTCTAAATAAATATTAATTAGAAAGTTATTACGTTCTGCACCTTTGCCACTAAAAACCAAAGACTCATCAAAATCCCAAGTATTTAAACGAATCAATAAACTATCGTTTGGTTCTAGATAAAGCCATTGATATTCATTTCCGTGTTTAAATGTGTATAAACCTTGAGAAAGAGTGTCTAGTTTTATTAGGAATTTATTGTCGATATTAAGTTTTGAAGAATCTAATACGTTGTCATTTTTATAAATATAGACTTTGTCTGATTTCGGATTGATAATTTGCCCCCCAAAATGCACAATACTATTCTCTGTATTTTTATTTGTACAACTGATAGTTACAGTCGTAACAATTAATAAATACAGATGTTTTATAGAATTATTATTGTTAAAAAATATAGACAAATTTGTGGGGTTTATGACTAACCTCACAAAACTAGCCAATCAAATAAGTAATTTAGTTAATATGATGTTAAATTATAATCAGCTCCGTTTCATTGAGTTGCTGTAAGTATCTTGAGGTTTGAAAGCACAATAGAATATGACTTTTTAGTAGTTTCAGCTTAGCGTTGTTACTCTTAAACTTCAAAAAGTAGCTAAGCATTATATTTTGCAGTAATTTCAAGGCGTAACAGTTTTTCTAATATATAATTCGGGTTAATTACATTGCATTCATTACTTTTGCCCAAAATTTAATAAAAATACAATGCTTACAGTTTCAAACTTATCAGTTCAATTCGGAAAACGTATCTTATTTGATGATGTAAATACCATATTCACTCAAGGTAATTGTTATGGAATAATTGGTGCAAATGGTGCAGGTAAATCTACTTTTCTAAAAATATTATCGGGTGAAATTGACCCTACTTCAGGTCATGTTTCTTTAGAAAGCGGAAAGCGTATGTCTGTACTTTCTCAAGATCACTTTGCTTTTGATGAATTTGCTGTATTAGAAACGGTTTTAAAAGGAAATAAACCTTTGTATACAATAAAAACAGAAATAGATAAGTTGTATGCTGATTATTCTGATGAAAATGCAGATAAAATAGGAGAATTGCAAGTGAAATTTGAAGAAATGAATGGTTGGAATGCTGATAGTGATGCCGCTTCTTTATTGTCAAATTTGGGTGTAAAAGAAGATCAACATTTCACCTTATTGAAAGATTTAGATAATACAGTAAAAGTGCGTGTGTTGCTAGCACAAGCCTTATTTGGAAGTCCTGATGTGTTGATTATGGATGAACCTACCAATGATTTAGATTACGAAACTATAAAATGGTTAGAACATTTTTTAGCCAATTATGACAATACTGTAATTGTTGTTTCTCATGATAGACATTTTTTAGATGCTGTTTGTACACATATTTCTGATATCGATTTTGGTAAGATTAATAATTATTCAGGTAATTATTCTTTTTGGTATGAATCTAGTCAATTGGCTGCTCGTCAACGTTCTCAGCAAAACAAAAAAGCTGAAGAAAAGAAAAAAGAATTGGAAGAGTTTATCAGAAGGTTTTCTGCCAATGTAGCCAAATCTAAACAAGCTACAAGTAGAAAGAAAATGATTGAAAAATTGAACATTTCAGATATAAAACCTTCAAGTAGAAGATACCCAGCAATTATTTTTGAACGTGAGCGTGAGGCTGGTGATCAAATTTTAAATATTGAAGGTTTAAAAAAGACTATTGATGGAGATGTATTATTTGACAACGTAAATGTCAATTTAACGAAAGGAGATAAAGTAGTTATCTTTTCAAAAGATTCAAGAGCTGTAACTGCTTTTTTTGAAATTATAAACGGAAATTCAAAATCTGATGCTGGAAAGTTTGCTTGGGGTGTAACTACCGCACAAGCCTATTTACCAGTAGAAAATTCACATTTTTTTGACAATAATTTATCTTTGGTTGATTGGTTAAGACAATGGGCAACCACAGAAGAAGAACGCGAAGAAGTATATATAAGAGGTTTTTTAGGCAAAATGATTTTTAGTGGTGAAGAAGCTTTAAAAAAATGTAGTGTATTGTCAGGAGGCGAAAAAGTACGTTGTATGTTGTCTAGAATGATGATGATAAGAGCCAATGTATTGTTATTAGATGAACCTACCAATCACCTAGATTTAGAATCGATACAGGCGTTTAATAATTCATTAAAGAATTTTAAAGGCACAGTATTGTTTGCTACGCATGACCACGAGTTTTCACAAACCGTTGCCAATAGAGTTATAGAATTGACACCAAAAGGTGTTATTGATAGATATATGACCTTTGATGAATATTTTGATGATAAAAAAATCAAAGAGCAACGTGAGAAGATGTATAGTTAAACTATAAATAGTTAAATTTAACCTGTTGTGCATTTTGGCAAAATTCTGTCAATTCGAGTGAATTTTACGATTAAAATGAGTAAAATTTGTATCGAGAATAAAGAATTTTGTTTTAAATTAGTTTTCGATACAATTTTTCGTACCTCAAAATCACTCGAACAGACAATTAATTATTATTTATAGTTAAAATGCACAACAGGTTAGATTTATTTCAAATTATAAAACCTTGTCCTTTGGGAAGGTAATGTTATGACTGGTTTGCCTGTTTTTTTTAAGACCTAGTAGGTTTTAAAAACCTACTAGGTCTTACTTTATTTAATAATTATATTTTCAAATAGGTTATTCATTGCCTCTTTTAGAGGCTTTTCAAAGCCACCTTCTTAGAAGGAGTGATTTTTATTTAATCTGATTCATTATGGTCTTGCGACTTCATAAAGACCATCTTTTCTTTTTTTATAAAAAACACCATTTAATTTTTGATAAGCAATTCCTCCTAGTGAAGCTTTTTCAGTTCCATTAGGGAGATCTTTAAGTATAGCACCTTTAGGAGCCTGTCTTAAAACGAACCTTTTATTAATTTTTGCATACCAAACCCCATCAATGATATAATATTCAATATCTTTATGTGTGATTTTTTCAGGTTTTTTTTCTGAACTGTTAATGGTAGGTTTTTTTTCTACAGTGCCTTGTGCACTAATACTACCAACTGTTGCTATAGCAAAACACAGTGTGATAATTAATTTCAAATTTTTCATTTCTCTTATTTTTTTTGCAAAGGTATTGAATAATGCCTATCAAACCCTAAATTGCGTTAAGATTTTTTTGGACTAATTCTTTAAAAGTTTTAGTTTCTTCTAGGCATATTATTTCTATTTCTAAATTGTTTTAAAAGTTCTTTATTAAAATTATGTTCAGCTTGAATTAATTTTATCATTTTTTTTGATGAAATAATCCCGGTTAAATCTTTTATTAATTTCTTTTTTGCATTAACAACATTAAAATCAATTTCTGAAAACCCCTTGAGTATCGCATCAGCTTCAGAAGTATTCAATTTATCAATACCCCCAGCAGCTCTAATTTTACGAAATAACTGCCTTGTTTTAACTATTTTTAGTTCATGATGAATTTTATCATAAGCATTATAAATGGGCCAAAATTTTTCAGCTTCATCTACGGTTAACTCTAAAGCGT
>Ga0209633_10002085_pt1 | contig 19794 bp, 15 predicted proteins | sample Cruoilmetagenom1_FD_187290 | JGI IMG/M metagenome (GOLD analysis project Ga0209633, IMG submission 187290) | Oil polluted marine microbial communities from Coal Oil Point, Santa Barbara, California, USA - Sample 1 (SPAdes) (version 2) | ecosystem: Environmental > Aquatic > Marine > Oil seeps ... | reverse complement strand
GTTGCCGTTGCAAGCGTTTCAGTTTCTTTTCATGCTTGCGGTAACTGTTCACGGGCTGAAATACCGTGCCATCCGAAAGCGTGGCAAACCTGGCAACGCCCATATCCAGCCCAATGATTGAGCCTGATTCATGCAAAGCCTGTTCGGTTTCCTGTTCGGTTTGGATGGATACAAACCACGCCCCGCCGCTTTCGGATAGCGTGATATTTTTTGCCGTGCCTTCAATTACGCGGCTGTTGGCTTCGTCTATCTTGAAGCCTTGCGGATAGCGGAAACTGTCGCCCGTGCCTTTTCTATTGAAGCGTGGGAAGCGTTTAGGGCTTTTCTTGTTGAACGCATCCCGCAACGCCCTATCAAGGTTCTTAAGCGTTTGTTGCAACGGTTGCGCAGAAGCTTCACTTAAAAAGGTGGTTTCGGGCGCATATTTCCACTTAATGAGTTCAGCCGCCATCTTCGGATAGGGGTTTTACGGCGCATCGTATAAGCGCTCCCAACCCACAGCCTTGATTGACTGACAAAACTCAGGCAGACGCTTGACTACTTTTCAACAAGCGCGCTTGTTCGATCGCTTTTCGCACCGCATCTGGCGCGGTACCGCCGGGGTGACTCCGCTGAGAGATACTGGCCTGCACAGACAATACTTTTTGAATGCCCCCATCGGCGTCGGGATAAAATACGCGCCATTCTTTGATGGACAGACTTTCGAGAGTGCGCTGCTGTTGCTCACATAATTGCACCGCAGAACCGACGATATGATGCGCTTCCCGGAAGGGAACATTTTGACGTACCAGATATTCGGCTACGTCTGTAGCAGTTGAAAAACCGGAACAGGCCGCCTGGAAGCAACGCTGCCTGTTGACCTCAATGCCGGGCACCATCCGGGCGAATAGCTCAAGACAGATAATCAGTGTATCAATGATATCGAAGAGCGGTTCCTTGTCCTCCTGATTGTCGCGGTTATAAGCCAGCGGTTGCGCCTTCATGAGCGTCAGCAGAGACATCAGTCCTCCATAGACCCGTCCGGTCTTGCCACGCACCAGTTCGGGTACATCGGGATTGCGTTTTTGCGGCATGATGCTGGAACCTGTACAAAAACCTTCCGGCAGACGAATCCATTGAAAGGGGGCGGAAGACCACAAAATCAGTTCTTCGGAGCAACGGGACAGGTGCATCATGATCAAGCTCGAAGCTGAAGCGAACTCAATGGCGAAATCCCGGTCGCTCACCGCATCCATCGAATTGGCACAAATTCCATCAAATCCCAGCTCGGAAGCTACCCATTCCCGGTCAATTGGAAGGCTTGTTCCGGCCAGCGCCGCAGAACCGAGCGGCAGAAAATTCATGCGCCGACGTGCATCACGCAATCGAGCGCGATCGCGCTCAAGCATTTCAAAATACGCCATCATGTGATGACCAAATGTCACTGGCTGAGCGATCTGCAAATGTGTCATCCCCGGTAGTATGGTGTCCACCTCTCGTGCGGCCAGTTTGATCCATTCGGATTGCAAACGATCTATACTCTGGATGATGCTGTCAATGGCGTCGCGCAGATATAAACGGATATCAGTTGCCACCTGATCATTGCGCGAACGGGCGGAATGCAGCTTTTTCCCCAGCGGTCCAATACGCTCGGTAAGCCGGGCTTCGATGTTCATGTGCACATCTTCGAGCGCTTCCGTCCATTGCCATTGACCGCTTTCGATCTCAAGTCCCATAGCTTCGAGTTCCTGACACAGGGTATTCGCTTCATCGCTGGTTAATGTGCCGCAGCGTGCAAGCATGCGCGCATGAACGCAGGAAGCTCTGATATCATGCCAATAGAGGCGCTTATCAAAATGCACGGAAGCCGAAAAATGCTCCATGAGGGCATCGGTAGGTTGCGCAAATCGCCCACCCCAAAGTTTATCGCCGGATTTACTGGACATGTTGAACCTGTGATGAAGTACAAGAGAACCCTGAAGCGGGGAAAAACAGTTCGCCAAGTCGCTGACCTGGAGCGTCAGCCCGCATCAGCGATTCGCCGACCAGAAAGGCGCGCACGCCAGCATCCATCAGCTTTTGAACTTGCCAGTGCTCATGGATCCCGCTTTCGCTGATGACCAGACGATGCTCGGGAACCAAGGGTAAAATTGCTAATGTATTTTCAATCGAAGTCTGCATCGTCTGCAGATTGCGATTATTGATACCAAGTAACACGCCTTCGATGGTTAAGGTCTGTTCCAGTTCCTGTGGACTGTGTACTTCCACCACGACATCGAGGCCGATTTCCTGCCCCAGGAGCGCCAGCGCCTGAAGTTGAGCCAAAGGCAGAACGGCGGCGATAAGCAACATGGCATCGCTGCCAATGGCGCGGGTCTCATAGACCTGACACGGTTCGACAATAAAATCTTTGCGCAGAACCGGTAAAGTGCAGGCGTTGCGCGCTTGCTGAAGATGGGCGGGTTCGCCGTGAAAAAAATCAGCTTCGGTCAATACCGAGAGGCAAGCTGCGTGCGCCATTTCATAGCTTTTTGCGATCAAAATCGGGTCAAAATTGGCGCATATCACCCCCGCGCTTGGAGAGGCCTGTTTGATTTCAGCAATAACGCCGCAATGCCGTGCATCTACACTTGCTTGCAAAGCCCGAGCAAACCCACGCGTTGGTTTTGCGTCCTGGGATTGACTGCGCCAGTAGGTCTCAAGATTCGCGTTGCCGCCTTGCTGTTCGAGACGCAACCTTTTTTGGGTGATGATTCGCTCAAGTATGTTAGCCATATATCAACTTTGATGTTCGTGGTTCAGTTTGCGCGATAAAGCAGCCCAGCGATCAAGCAGGGCTGCTGGTTTCGCGGATTGCAACTGCTGTATTGCCAATTCCACAGCAGTTGGCAAATCCGGCGCGAGTCCGGCCAGTTGTATGGCCGCTGCGCTGTTAAGCGCCACCATGTCCCGCGGCGCGCCCTGATCCTCACCACTCAGCACACGGTATAAGAGTCGCAGGCTTTCATTGACATCACGCACCTGCAAGGGTGCCAGCGATGGATGCGCCAGACGCAGTGGAACCGGGTCGATGAGAGCATGATGCCATACGCCGGATTCATCCCAGCATAGCGCCCGGGAAGGTGCGCAAATGCTCAATTCATCGAGACCATCTGTGCTATGGATCACCATGCCACGCTGAACGCCCAATTGGATCAGGACGCTGGCAAAAGGTTCAAGCCAGCGTGGATCGTAAACCCCCAGCAACTGATAAGCAGGGTGCGCCGGATTGGCCAGGGGACCAAGAAGATTAAACATGGTGCGTGCCTTGAGCATCTTGCGCACACCGGCGATATGCCGCATGGCGGGATGATACATGGGCGCGAATAAAAAGCATATTTTGAGCTGTTCAAGGCAGATCGCCGCGTCAGTGGTTGGCAGCTGAATAGCAATACCCGCTGCTTCGAGCACGTCGGCGCTGCCGCATTTGCTTGAGGCGGAACGATTGCCATGTTTGGCAACGCACAGACCCATGGATGCAATGACCAGCGCAGCAGCTGTCGAGACATTGAAAAGACCCGATCCGTCACCACCGGTCCCGCAGGTATCCAACAGAGGCTGATGCGTTCCGGCTTGAGGGAATGGCAGCGCCAGGTCCCGCATGGTTTGCGCCGCAGCCGCGAGCTCTGTTGCGCTTTCTCCCTTCATATGCAACGCTACCAGCCAGGCGGTCATCTGTACTTCCGGAACCTGCCCTTGCATGACCTCTTGCATTACGGCGCGCATGGTTTCGGCAGTCAAGTCTTCGCTGCGCATGGCTGCGATGATCGCCTTTTCAATAGGCATGTCGTGCTACATGACCTCCACAAAACCTGGTGTTCCTTCCCAGGAAGGAATCAGGCTTAAAAAGTTGCGCAACAGGTCATGACCGAATTCCGATAAAATGGACTCCGGATGGAATTGAACGCCCACCACTGGCCAGCGGCGGTGACGGATTGCCATGATTTCATCAAAAGTACCGCTTTCATCAATGGTCCAGGCACTGATCTCGAAGCAATCCGGAAGAGTTGCGCGATCAATCACCAGGGAATGGTAACGTGTCGCGCTGAAAGGTTGCGTCAGACCTTCAAACAGTTTGCTTTGGTCGTGATAAATAAGCGAAGTTTTACCGTGCATGATTTTTTTTGCGCGTACGATCATTCCTCCAAAAGCTTGTCCAATCGACTGATGCCCGAGGCAAACACCGAGGATCGGAATTTCCTGATGGAATGCCCTGACCGTCTCAACCGAAATACCGGCTTCGTTGGGGGAACAGGGGCCTGGTGAAATGACCAATGCTTCGGGATGCATTTCGCGGATGTTGTCTATCGTAATTTGATCGTTGCGGTAAACCTTTACGTCTGCACCAAGTTCGCCGAAATACTGGACGAGATTATAGGTGAAAGAGTCATAATTATCGATCATCAGGATCATAGCTAATCAGTCTCTCAGAATAGATATTGTAACTCGAATCGCAGCCATGGTGCTTGACTGTTCGGTGATGGGTATTCGAGGAACAAGGTAAGCTATTTCTGGCGCCATGAGCGCACCTCCAGCATTGGCTGTTCAAATATATCGACCAAGAGCCATCCCGGTTCAGTTAAAAACGGGATTATACAACGCTCTGCCTAAGGAATCATCCAATGTTTTTTGGGCATACTATCACTTCTCGTAACGGTCATGACAACTCTTGCAACTGTCACCAACTTTCATGAAAAGCGGCTTGATCTTTTCCTGATCTCCGCTGATCGCGACCTCGGCGAGTTGCGCGGACAATTGTTGGAATTCATCAAAACGTTGCTTCACATCATCAAGTTGTTTCCACAAGGCTTTTTTCACCGAGCTTCTCACTTTTTTGGTGTCCGGAGTAAAACCTTCAGAAGATAATTCGGTGAGGAATGCCAGACGTTGGGCGTACATCTGAAATTCTTTAGCGTCGTAGTCCATTTTACCCTGCATCATATCGAGCATAGGATGGAATTGCCACGCCATGGTTTCCATCACCGCTTGGCGATAAGCCACCCGGTCTTTAGGATTGCCACCGCTTTGTCCATACAAACCGCTGATACCGCTTAATGAAATCACAAGCACTAAAATTGGCTTAAGGTAGCGTATCGCATGATTCATTGCTGTTTCCTTGTTCCATAATATAAAGATAAGAATCAGAGAATATCCTTATTGACAAACCCTTTTCCCATGATGCCAGAGGATACAGGTATTCTCAACCGGAATGCGCACTTTCGGATGGTGCGGTATGATTCTGGGGGTGAAATTCCACTCGGGCCGTTCGATTGGCGCTTTGGCTTTATACAAATATCCATTGATGGCGCCGATCAGAGGGCAGTCGATCTGCATGGGAATATCCAGCGGCGAAACATTTGGTCCACCTTCAGCATAAAGACTGACGCGGATATTATCCGCAGACAATTGATCCAGATAAACTTCGGCCACGAACTCATGATAACGATCGCTGGTCTGAATATGGAGTTCACCAAAACGCACATGTTGCCAACAATCGGCAATGGTGCGCTGCCATGCCGCGAGTTCCCTGGCCAGATGCGCTTGATCAGCGGTTCGTTCGAGATAAGCGGCTGTTGCGGGGGTATAAAAGTCCTGCCAGTATTCCCGAAGCATTCGGTTGGCATGGAACCTAGGGCTCAACTCGGTCATACTGGCGCGCATGCGTGCGATCCAGCCTTGCGGCAGGTTGTTGTCGTCGCGCGTGTAAAATGCCGGAATGATTTCGTGTTCCAGCAAATGATACAATGCTTCAGCATCAGCGGCATTGCGCTGTTCAGGAGACAACTGGCTGTCTGGATCAGGCAATACCCAGCCGCGTCGGGGTTCGTAGGCTTCCGCCCACCAGCCATCCAGGGTCGATAAATTAAGCCCGCCATTGACCAGAACTTTCATGCCGCTGGTGCCACAGGCTTCCATGGGCGGCAATGGGGTATTGAGCCATAAATCCACACCCTGAACCAGTTCTTCGGCAACCAGCATGTCATAATCGAAGATAAAGATACACCGCCCCCGGACTTGTGATTGCGAGGCGAAACGGGTCCATTCCCGGATCATGTTTTTTCCGTGCTCATCAGCCGGATGCGCTTTTCCGGCGACGATGAGTTGCAGCGGACGCTCGGTATCGGTCATCAAACGCAGCAAACGTGAGGGATCGTGCAGTAGCAGATCGGGGCGCTTGTAGGCGGTAAAACGGCGCGCGAATCCTATGGTCAGCGTATTGCTATCGAGAAAATGGGTGACGGATTCATCTTTGCCCAATACCGGAATTGTGCGCTCATGTTTGATACAGCTCCGCGCATAATCAATCAGCTGTAGGCGACCATTGGTGCGGAAGTCGAGCAGGGTTTGGTCATCCAGATGGGAAAACATCGATTCTATCATATTATCGTCATTGTTGCGCCAGCGATTTTGGCCGCAGAATTTGGTCCATAATTTATCGGCAACGCGGGAGTCCCACGAAGGCATATGCACGCCGTTAGTGACATGGTCCACCGGTACTTCAGCGTGTGGCCAATCGGGAAACTGTGGTTGAAACAGTGTTTTGCTCACCATGCCATGTTTGCGGCTCACCGCGTTGACCATAAAACTTCCGCGCATAGCCATGGCAGCCATGCTGAATAACTGCTTATCGGCAGGTTCGCTAAACATCTGACCGAGCTTGCAAAATGAATGAAAATCGATTTTCGATTCTGACAGATAGGGTTCAAGGTAACGGCGAATCCAGCGGATCGGGAAGCCGTCAAAACCCGCAGCGACCGGGGTATGGGTGGTGAAAATATTGCTGGATCGGGAAGCCCACAGAGCTTGTTCAAAATCCAGAGAGAAGCGTCGCATGAGATCAATCGTACGTTCCAGGATGGCAAAAGCGGGATGACCTTCGTTCAAATGGCAGATACACTCGCCGCCGTATAACTGTTTAAGCAGGCGCCAACCTCCGATGCCGAGAATGATTTCCTGCTTCAGACGCAACTCACCGTGGGTAGGGTACAACTGGCTGGTGATGCTTCGATCCGAGGGTCTGTTGAGGGGGTCATTGCTATCCAGCAGATAGAGCGTCACCCTCCCGACCCGTGCTTCCCAGACCCTGAGGCGCACCAACCTGTCTTCGATCGGTACTTTCACGCGCACCCACTCCCCATTTTCATCATGGAAAGGCGCGATCGGCAACTGGCTTGGATCATTGAAAGGATATTGTTCGATTTGTTCGCCTTCTTCGCCCAATTCCTGGCGTAGATAACCTTGTTGATACAATAATCCAACGCCAGATAAGGGCAGTCCAAGATCGTTGGCTGATTTGAGGAAGTCTCCCGCCAGAATGCCCAGACCGCCAGAATAGATGGGCAACGATTCGCTTAAGCCGAATTCCATGCTCAGGTATCCGATCGGCAGGTGGTGTTTATCATCGGAGATATCCGATTCGAACCAGGTTGGTTCGCTATTCTGCTGTTCGAGAAACTGTTCCAGCTCATCGAGCATGGTGATAAAATTTCTATCGACGCTTAATTGCTCAAAGCGCTTGCGTGAACAGTTGTGTAAAATCAGCCAGGGATTATGCGTTGTGTTCCACAGGGTCTCGTTGATACTACGCCAGATATTATCCGCCTTGTGGTACCAGCTCCATCGCAAGTCCAGGGCCAGTTCGGCGAGTCGGCCGAGCCCTGGCGGCATTTCGGGCAAAAGATAACTCGAAGTCACTGAACGGCGTGGCGACAGGGATTTCTGATCCATTAGTCTTACCTTCTACAGCTAGGTTTAGAAACAGCATCCGAATTATAACCGAATCAAGGTGGAATTTCGCATAACTTCCGTTCTGTTTTTGAAGTAAAATGAACGATCGATACCAACTTTAAGACATTAACCGGCGAATTGCGCCGCGAAACCAAGGTTCCTTAATGATGACAACCACACCGAGAACTGCTTTGATCACGCATCCCGTGTTTCTGCAACACGTTATGGTTCCCGGTCACCCTGAATGTCCTGATCGAATTAATGCTATACAGAATCTGTTGATAGAAGAAGGTATTCAGGATCTTCTGGCGCATTTTGAAGCGCCGGAAGCAACCAGAGAACAGTTGTTGCGAGCCCATAATGCGCGATTGCTTGATGATCTCGAGCACAAAAGTCCGACGGAAGGTTCTGTTGCCATTGATCCAGATACATGGATGAATCCTTTCACTCTCCAGGCTGCCCGGCATGCGGCTGGCGCTGCAATTCTGGCAACCGATCTGGTTATCCAGGGTCGTGCGCGTAATGCCTTTTGCCTGGTTCGACCGCCTGGACATCATGCAGAACATGACAAAGCCATGGGCTTTTGCTTTTTCAATAATATCGCCTGCGCTGCTTTGCAGGCGCTTTCAACCCACCGTCTGCACAAGGTCTGTGTGCTCGATTTTGACGTCCATCATGGTAACGGTACTGAAGATGTTTTTCGTCATAATTCCAACGTTATGGTGTGTTCTACCTTTCAATATCCTCTTTTTCCTTATAACGAGATTGCCTATGGCCAGCCTCATATAGTCTCTGTCCCGCTGAGCGAAGGCGCCAAGGGGACGGATTTCCGTGAAGTGGTAATGGACGTATGGGCTCCGGCGATTGAGGCTTTTGAGCCGGAAATGTTTTTTATTTCAGCTGGCTTTGATGCGCATCTGCTGGATTCCATGGCGGGCCTGCAATTGAATGAACGGGATTATATGTGGATCACTGAAACAGTGATGCGATGGGCGCACAAATACGCCTATGGTCGCATCGTGTCAAGCCTGGAAGGCGGTTATCATCTTGGTGCTCTGGCGCGTAGTGCAGTAGACCATATTCGGGTTCTCGCAGACCTGGCATGATAGTGTATCTATGGACTGCCGTTCTTGAATTTTTAACCTTCACTCAAGCAAAACATGCATTCTGGAGTATAAAGCGCTAATGGATTGGAAAACCCCCCTGATATTCGAATTGTCCCGCGCGGGGCGGCATAACAAGGCACTGGATCCCGAAGTTACCGCTGTGAATCCATGGCAGGATTTGCCCGCCGAATTGTTGCGAAACGAGCGTGCTCCATTACCGGAATTGTCTGAATTGCAAGTGGTGCGGCATTTCACCCGCCTGTCACAAAAAAATTATTCCATCGACACTGCGCCCTATCCGCTCGGCTCATGCACCATGAAATACAATCCCAAGATAGCCCATGATCTTGCCGGGCTTGAAGGTTTTTCCAGTCGCCATCCACTGGCTTCGGAAAGCTCGGGACAGGGTCTTATGTCCTGCCTGTATGAATTGCAGGAAGCATTGGCGAATATCACGGGAATGCAAGCGACGTGTCTCAGTCCTATGGCTGGCGCTCAGGGAGAATTTGCCGGTGTCGCCATGATCAGGGCTTATCATCACCATCACGGGGATGAACAGCGTGATGAAATGCTGGTTCCGGATGCTGCACATGGTACCAATCCGGCATCGGCAACGATGTGCGGCTATAAGGTCAGGGAAATTCCGACTGCATCCAATGGCGATCTGGATCTGGAAGTGTTGAAACAAATGACGGGAGCGCGAACCGCTGGCATCATGTTGACCAACCCTTCAACGCTGGGTTTGTTTGAAAGGCAGATTGAATCCATCCGCGATATCATCCATGGCGCTGGGGGATTGATGTATTACGATGGCGCCAATCTCAATGCCATCATGGGTATTGCTTCGCCTGCGCGTATGGGTTTCGATATCATGCATATTAATTTGCACAAAACCTTTGCGACGCCCCATGGCTGTGGCGGTCCTGGGGCTGGGCCGATTGCGATGACAGAAGCCATGTTGCCCTATCGGCCAATACCTTTTGTGATCCGGGAGGGCGAGACTTATCGCTGGGCTTCTTCGGTCGATGTTCCGCACAGCATCGGCCGTCTTTCAACCTTTATGGGCAATATCGGGGTCTTGTTGCGCGCATATGTTTATATTCGTCTGCTGGGCGCTCAAGGGCTGAAAAGAGTAGCCCGGCATTCCGTACTCAATGCCAATTTTCTTATGCAATGTCTGCGTCAGGCAGGGTTGGATCTGCCTTATAAAGATAGGCGCTGCGCCCATGAATTTATCGTCAGCCTCGAACAACTCGCCGGAGACTACAAGGTCAGTGCTCTTGATGCCGCCAAGCGCCTGCTCGATTATGGAATTCATGCTCCGACCGTCTATTTTCCACTTCTGGTTCCCGAGTGCATGTTATTTGAGCCGACCGAAACCGAAACCAGGGAAGATATGGAACGTTTGGCAAATACCTTGGTCGAGATCGTGATTGAAAGCCAGGAGAATCCGGATCTGCTCCAATCTTCGCCCCATTCTATGCCGATCGGCAGGCTTGATGAAGTCCATGCTGCCCGTCATCCGGACCTGGTATGGCAAGAAGCTGGAACATGAACGGCGGGGTGAAACAATTACTGTACTTTTGGCTCTGATCCAAAATTGAGATGGGTATGATGAACCATCGCAGGAAAAGAGATATAGAGAAGATCCAGTTTAAAATCACAATCGTTTTCATTTGTGTCCAGCTCACTCAACCAAACGGTTGTGGCAGAATCAAGCTGGGAGGATACTCGGCTTGATTCATTTCTAAATCTATCGCACTGTTGTTGCCATCTCAAAAATCCTGATTCCTGAATCCTTTGGTGGATCATAACCCTTAGGGAAGTTCTGATCAGGTCTGGACGAAGGTGATTGTGGTTCCCCATGTTCAGCTCGGGTTAAATTGCACGGGTTAGCAGCGCTATTGCGGTCGATAAGTACCGCGAATCTGAACAGTAGGAACCACAATCACCTTTGTCCAGAATTAACTATAGGTTCCTTAATAAATAAAGGGGCGTGCTCAGGGAAAGGGTTTTTGACTATTCAATTAAATGCAAAAGGTCAGATGAAATGGCAGGTTATCGGTGATCGCCTGGGGTTTCTGAACATCACCTGTCCAGTGAAAAAAACGTATGATAATCTGATGTCGCCCGGCGCTTATTTCAGGAAATATGGCACGGTCTTCGGGTAGATAGATACGTATGAGTTGCAGCATTTTTCCACCAGGCAGGCTCAGGCGATAGGCTCCGGATTGAGCGGTTTCGAGCTTCGTCTCACTGCTGTCACGTATTATTTGCAGCAGCAAATCTACTGCTTCCTCCATTGGAGTTAGCAAGTTCAACCACTCGAGTAAAAATTGTTCCTGCCACTTCAGGGGTTGCTGGAGCCACCAGTGATAATTGGGCAGATCAAAGGAACAGGTGCCGCCGGGAATTGCACTGCGTTGCCTGATGCTGTTGATAAAGACATTTTCTCTCAATTTTTTGTCCATGGTTCCAGACAATTGCTGTAATCGGTTGCTGGAGCGTCCCATTTGATTTAACGCGCTTATCAACTGGGTCTGGTCAACATTTTCGTAGGTTCTCAATGGAACCAGATGGCTCTGTCTTCTTTCAAGCTCCATTAATAAATCGCCTTTGGCATCAAAGCGATTGAGAATCTCCAGTAATTCTGCGATAGCAGTTACGATATGGCGGCTATCCCAGGCAGAACGCAGGGGCAATGCCGCATGCATCTGCGCCAACAAAAATTCTATGCGCAACCAGCGCCTGATGCGCTCATTGACTGGATGTTCGAAAACGATACTATTTTCCATGGAACCGACCCTGGCATTTTATTTTGAGAGATTAAGACAATGCGTTGCATTAGGGGACCTCTGATCAAGTCTGGACGAAGCTCAGGTGCGATTCATTATGTTCAGATTCTCGGGTTAAATTACACGGGTTAGCAAGGCTATTGCGAAGATTGTCAACGATGAAGCCGGGCCAGTAGGGACGCAAGAACCGAGTTCATGAATTGATCAGGCTCCTTGGTTTAATTTCAGAGCGTAATTAAAATGGTGCTGTTTTAATGATTGGGTCAATGGAACCGGGCGCGTTGACCTGCGGTTCATATTCGAAAAGCAGTCGCTCGGTTTCTACTGAACCCCGGTATTGCTGGCCTACGATTGTGTGAGAGTGTCCACCAGGCGCTCTGTCTGTGTTTTTGTTCTGATTCCATGGCGCCCGAGTTTAATGAATTCAGTCCTTGCCCTGAAGGATGGTATCATTTTGCTCGATTGGCAAGGGCATGGGTATGCAATTAATTGCCTGGGCTGCCGAAGTGACCGCACATCAGTCAGCATGTACACTGCGGAATGCGTGGGCCCTATTTATCGGTTCGGATTCAGGGCGGTTTTTTGAGTTTCCTCATCAAAAAAACAACGCTTACAGACCAGCCAGAGCGGACATGTGCTGAGAAAAATCATGGGTCAATATCGATAATATTCTGGCTTGAACGGGCCTTGTACAGGAATGCCGAGATAATCCGCCTGGGCTTCGGTCAAAGACGTCAAGTGAACCTGAAGGCGCTCAAGATGCAGATGGGCAACTTTTTCGTCAAGAAGTTTGGGCAACATATAGACTTTCCGGTCATAATTGTGACCATGTTGCCATAATTCCATCTGCGCCAAAACCTGATTGGTGAATGAATTGGACATAACAAAACTCGGATGACCTGTGGCGCATCCGAGATTGACAAGCCTGCCCTCGGCGAGCAGAATCAGACGATTGCCGTTGGGCATTAAAATGTGGTCGACCTGGGGTTTGATGTTCTCCCACTTGTATTGGCGCAGGGAAGCAGTCTCTATTTCCTTATCAAAATGACCGATATTACACACGATCACCTCGTTTTTCATCATCAGCATGTGTTCATGACGGATCACATCGATATTGCCGGTGGCGGTGACAAAAATATCAGCCATGGCAGCTGCATCTTCCATGGAGATGACTCGATAACCTTCCATGGCGGCCTGCAAGGCGCATATCGGATCGATTTCGGTGATCCATACGCTGGCGCCCAGACCCCGCAGGGATTGTGCGCACCCCTTGCCGACATCACCGTAACCGCACACCACGGCAATTTTTCCGGCGATCATGACATCGGTAGCGCGTTTGATGCTGTCCACCAACGATTCGCGGCAGCCATAGAGATTGTCGAACTTGGATTTGGTCACCGAATCGTTCACATTGATGGCGGGGGCTCCGAGCGCAGCTTTGCGGGCATAATCAGCCAATCGATGGACGCCGGTGGTAGTTTCCTCGGTGATACCGCGTACGTTTTCGAGAATATGCGAATATTCCCGGTGCATGAGTTCGGTCAGATCTCCGCCATCATCGAGAATCATGTTGGGTGTCCAGCCTTCCGGGCCCTCAATGGTTTTCCGTATGCACCACCAGGCTTCTTCCTCGGTTTCTCCCTTCCAGGCAAAAACCGGCACGCCCGTAGCGGCGATGGCTGCAGCTGCGTGATCCTGGGTGGAGAAAATATTACATGAAGACCAGCGCACTGCGGCGCCCAGATGAGTCAGAGTTTCAATCAGAACGGCGGTTTGAATGGTCATATGGATGCAACCCGCAATGCGGGCGCCTGCAAGCGGTTTGCTCTCCCCATATTCCCGGCGCAGCGCCATCAGTCCGGGCATTTCTGTTTCGGCGATTTCTATTTCACGCCGTCCCCACGACGCCAGTGAAATATCAGCGATGCGATAGTCGCATGGTTTCAATGATGATGGCAAGTTCATATTTTCCTATTCTCCTTCAGTCCTGCTTCTTCACGCAATAAGGCGGCTTTGTCTGTCTTTTCCCATGTGAAATCAGGATCATTGCGCCCGAAATGGCCATAAACCGAAGTTTTTCTGTATATGGGGCGCAACAGATCCAGCATGCGGATAATTCCTCGCGGTCGCAATTCAAAATGCTCTCTGATCAATGATACGATTCTTTCGCGTTCGATTTGTTCGGTACCGAAAGTTTCGACGAAGATGGAAACCGGCTCGGCTACGCCAATGGCATACGCAACCTGAATTTCACAGCGGCGGGCGATGCCGGCGGCAACAATGTTTTTCGCCACGTAACGACAGGCATAAGCCGCAGAGCGATCCACTTTGCTCGGATCCTTGCCGGAAAATGCGCCACCACCGTGGCGTGACATCCCGCCGTAAGTATCGACGATGATTTTGCGCCCGGTTAATCCACAATCACCTGTAGGACCCCCAATGACAAAACGACCGGTTGGGTTAATGAGAAAGCGCGTGCCGGGAACTATCCAGCAGGCTGGCAACACCGGCTTGATGATGGTTTCCATCACTGCCTCGACCAATTGTGTATCATTGATCCCGGGATCATGCTGGGTGGATAACACTACCGTGTCAATAGCGATGACTTCATCTTCATGGTAGCGGAAGGTGACCTGACATTTTGCATCGGGACGCAGCCACGGCAAACTGCCATCCTTCCGTATCTTCGCTTGTCGGCTCATCAGGCGATGGGCATAGGTGATCGGCGCCGGCATCAGGACGTCTGTTTCATCACAGGCATATCCAAACATCAAACCCTGATCACCGGCGCCCTGATCTTCAGGATCGTCCCGATCAACACCTTGGGCGATATCCGCGGATTGCTGCCCGATGACATTGATGACGGCGCAGCCCTGCGCGTCGAGGCCGATGCTGGAGTGCGTATAGCCAATCTGCGCGATAACCTGGCGAATCATGGATTCCATATCGGGTGGCAGGATGCCTTTAACCTCTCCGCCGACAACTACCAGACCGGTTTTAACCATGCATTCACATGCCACCCTGGCTTCGGGATTTTTTTCGATCAAGGCATCAAGAACGGTATCGGAAATCTGATCGGCCAGTTTATCCGGGTGTCCTTCTGACACCGACTCGGAGCTGAATAGTTTTTCCATTCTACATTCAATCCATCGCTGAAATATTATTCGCGAAAATTTTATACTACAATTCTATTATTAAGCCTGACAATCGTTAGCGCCAGTATTTGGTGAATAAAACCAAATTATTTAAATGGATTTATATTATCACATTGCAACGGTAGATTAGCCTTATGCACCAAGGGACCTCTTGGAGGTTCCCCGGTAATGTAACATAAAAACTTGCGTGCTTGATGGTCGTTTGTGTCGAATGCTTTTGACATACTTAATATAATAATCGATACCCCGATGTAACACATATTAAGATTACATTCGTTAATTCAGCTACGAACATTCTTGAATTGGCGGGAATGATTCTGTATATATCGGTTGTTCCCGTTAGCTAGAGTACGGACAGCCCCGAGTCATAAAACCATGCATATTTGTCTTCTGAGGTTATCCGCTCTTGGCGACGTTTGTAATGCCATACCGCTGATGCGGCGGTTGCAGGATAATTTATCTTCTGTGACGTTGACATGGGTTATCGGAGAGAAAGAAGCGTCTCTTGTCTCGGATATTGAAAATGTCGAACTCATCCGCTACAGAAAAAGCGGGGGCTGGCGAGCGCTGCGCGAGCAACTGACTGGAAGATACTTTGACGTTTTGTTGCTCCTGCAGCCTACAATGCGCGCTCATCTGGCGTCTCTGTTGATCAATGCCGACCGGCGTATCGGATGCGATGGCATTCATGCCCGTGAGGGTCATCGCTGGTTTGTCAATGAGACGGTGTCATCGCCGGATCAAGCTCATGTGATGGAGAGTTTTCTGGTCTTTTCTAATGCAATGGGAGTGATGAACCCCACTTCTATTCGCTGGGATATACCTATATCTGCACCAGCACATGCTATGGCTGCCTATTATATTCCACCAGGACATCCGGTGTTGATTGTCAGTCCATGCGCAAGTGAAAGTAAAAAGATACATCGCAACTGGCCGGTAGAGCGCTATATCGAAGTGATCGAATTTGTCATCGAACGCTTGGGTTGGCAGGTTATTTTAACAGGATCGGGTCATCCAACGGAACGGCATTATGAGAACATGATTCTGAAGCAAAGCCGCTTTAAACCCGTGAGTTTGATCGGACAGACTTCCGTGAAAGAATTATTGGCATTACTGAGCCGCGCCAAAGCAGTGCTATGCCCGGATTCAAGCCCCGCGCATCTCGCGGCGGCCGTGAATACGCCCGCGATCGGGCTCTACGCTGCTACCAATCCGAGGCGCAGCGGCCCCCCGCCGTATGCAAGGCAATGGATCGTGGATCGTTATGAGGATAGTCTCAAGCACTTTACCGGCAAAAGCCCCGACCAGGTTTCCTGGGGCGCCAAGGTACATCACCCCCGAGCTATGGAATTGATTGCTGTTGAGGAGGTTATTGATGTGTTGACACGCCTCGCGCTGAAAGCATAAAAACCAGGCTCAACCGAAACGGTTTAGAATACGCGCGACTCGTATCCAGGGAAGTTATGGCACTTTCTGATGTTGCCGATGAGATGGGAATTAGTGTACAATGCAACCAGCATGGGCGGCTAGCTCAGGGGGAGAGCACTGCCTTCACACGGCAGGGGTCACTGGTTCGATCCCAGTGCCGCCCACCAGTCTGAATCGGATGATTGCACCAAATAATGGATTATAGAGACTGACTTGTGTTTTAATATGGTACTATATTAGTACTGTTTATATCCATAATCAGATGCGGTTATAATAATGTTGAGAATCAGTAAGATAACGGATTACGCGATCATTATTGCCCGTTTGATGGCTTTACAGCCCAATACTATCCACAGTTGCGCGGTGCTTGCGCGTCAAAGTGGTATTGGTGAGGCCATGGTCAAAAAAATTATGAAGCAGATGCTGCGAGCGGGGCTTGTTGACTCCATTCGCGGCAAAAAGGGCGGTTATCGTCTGGTTTGTTCACCGGAGCTTATATCTCTGGCGCAATTGGTCATTGCCATAGAGGATTCCATCGCTTTGACGGAATGCACTGAGTCCGGCAGTGCATGTGTCCATCAGTCCTCATGTGCGATGGCTTCTCACTGGTTCGGTATCAATCAGGCCTTGTATCAAGCGCTTGACATGATCACGCTGGTGGATCTGATACACAAACATCCCGTTGCCGCTTCCATCCCCATACGGGTTCTGGAGAAATAACTCGGAGGTCATACTATGGTTACACAAAACAAGGAAATTGCCGAAGCAATTGGCAAAGGCTATCAACATGGTTTTATGACCGATATTGAAACCGAATTGGCGCCGCCAGGTATCAACGAGGAGATGGTTGCCTTTATTTCGCATAAAAAAAATGAGCCGGATTTTATGCTGCAATGGCGTCTTCAGGCGTATCGTTATTGGTTGAATATGTCTCACCCACAGTGGGCGCATATTAACGTGCCGCCCATTGATTATCAATCCATTCATTACTACGCTGCGCCAAAAAATACCAATGCGCCGAAAAGTCTCGAAGATGTTGACCCCAAACTGCTTGAAACCTACGAAAAACTGGGCATCCCCCTGCATGAGCGGGCGGCTCTGGCGGGTGTTGCGGTTGATGCGGTGTTCGATAGTGTTTCCGTGGCTACCACCTTCAAGGGACGTCTGGCTGAAGTCGGAGTGATTTTCTGCCCGATATCAGAAGCCATCAGAGAACATCCCGAGATCATAGAACGTTATATGGGTTCTGTGGTGCCGTTTACGGATAATTTCTATGCGGCGCTCAATTCGGCGGCTTTTACCGACGGTTCTTTTGTCTATGTGCCGCCGGGTGTGCAATGCCCGATGGAACTGTCCACCTATTTCCGTATTAACGCTGCGGCATCAGGGCAGTTTGAGCGAACCTTGATCATCGCCGACCGGGGCGCGCGAGTCAGTTATCTGGAAGGCTGCACGGCGCCTATGCGCGACGAGAACCAACTGCATGCTGCGGTGGTTGAACTGGTCGCCCTCGATGATGCCTATATTAAATACTCCACAGTGCAGAACTGGTATCCGGGTGATGAACAGGGGCGCGGTGGTATTTTTAATTTCGTCACCAAAAGGGGTGATTGTCGTGGTGATCGCTCTCATATAAGCTGGACGCAGATTGAAACCGGCTCGGCTGTTACATGGAAATACCCAAGTTGCCTGTTGCGCGGTGAAAAATCTGTCGGTGAGTTTTATTCTGTCGCTTTAACCAATAATTACCAGCAGGCGGATACAGGAACCAAGATGATTCATATTGGGAAAGACACCCGCAGCACGATTATCTCCAAGGGTATCAGCGCCGGATTAGCCCAAAACACCTACCGTGGGCTTGTCAAGGTATTGCCGGGCGCGGATCGCAGTCGCAATTATACGCAATGCGATTCCCTGCTGATGGGTCAAGGCTGCGGCGCGCACACATTTCCTTATATTGAGTCGCGCAATCCGAGCGCCCAAATTGAACATGAAGCCACCACTTCAAAAATCAGTGAAGCCCAGTTGTTTTATTGCCGGCAGCGTGGGTTGAGTGAGGAAGATGCGGTTCACATGATCGTCAACGGCTTTTGTCGCGAAGTGTTCAAGGAATTGCCGATGGAATTCGCCGTAGAAGCGCAGAAACTAATCAATGTGTCACTCGAAGGAGCGATTGGATGAAAGATCAATCCGCTATGCTGTCAATTGAGCATCTCAAGGTTGCCGTCGATGGGAAGGAAGTGCTCAAGGGTATCGATCTGACCATTTGTCCGGGTGAAGTGCACGCCATCATGGGGCCCAATGGCGCCGGAAAAAGCACTTTGTCCCATCTGTTATGTGGGCATCATGGTTACGAAGCGACCGCCGGACAAGTCTTGTTTCATCAGAAAAATCTGTTGGAGCTTGCGCCGGAAGCGCGCGCGCAAAGTGGCTTGTTTCTGGCTTTTCAACAACCGCTGGAAATTCCCGGGGTGAATAATGCTTATTTTCTGCGCGCCGCGTTAAACGCGCAAAGACGCAGCCGGGGAGAACCCGAAGTGGATGCCATGGATTTTCTCGGCTTGGTGCGGGAAAAACTTGCATTGATGCAAATGGATGAAAGTTTTCTTGGTCGTGGGCTTAACGAAGGCTTTTCCGGTGGGGAAAAAAAGCGCAATGAAATCCTTCAGATGCTTATTCTCGAGCCCTCGCTTGCCTTGCTCGATGAGATTGATTCGGGTCTCGATATTGACGCGCTCAAGGCTGTGGCTACAGGCATTAACCACTGGCGCAATAGTGAGCGGGCTTTGCTGATGGTGACGCATTATCCGCGGCTTCTCGAGTACATCGAACCCGATTACGTTCATGTGTTGATCGATGGTTGCATCGTCCATTCAGGTGATATTGGTCTCGCGCATGAACTGGAAACCAGAGGCTATGAATGGTTGATGGAGAAGCGGGGTGCGATGCTGGCATGAATGCGGCCGTGCAGGAAAATTTCAGCGCCAGGTTACTCGAGTTGATGAACGCCGATTTTCATGGAGGGGTTTGGCCCGAGTGGTTGCTGCGTCAGCGAAATGACGCAGCAAAACGCTTCCTGTCCATGCCATTTCCATCGCGCGCGCAGGAAAGCTGGCGTTACAGTCATGTTCAGGCTTTGAGCCATCGCTCATGGAGTATGCCTCGAGCGCAGGAAACATCCTGTGCGGTCTTGAGCGATCAAGCTGCCTTGTGGCAAAATCGACCCGGTTCGGTCGTGGTATTCGTCAACGGGAGATGGATTCCGGAGCTCGGCAAAATAGCCCTTGATAGCTCCATCGTCTGTCAATCGTTATCGAATCATCTTGCACAAGCAGATTTGCAAACGACAGAAACTATGTTGGAACCTTGCAGATCGCTGGATGATAATGCCTTTAGCCAACTTAATCAGGCGACATGGCGCGATGGACTCTGGATACAGGTTCCAGCTAATACGAATCATGATTCGATTATTCATGTGGTTTACCTTTCTTTAGCGCAGGATTCACCGCCCGCTTATGCGGTGCGCCATCATGTCGAGATTGGGGAAAACGCACAACTGCAATG
>Ga0209633_10002084_pt1 | contig 19794 bp, 16 predicted proteins | sample Cruoilmetagenom1_FD_187290 | JGI IMG/M metagenome (GOLD analysis project Ga0209633, IMG submission 187290) | Oil polluted marine microbial communities from Coal Oil Point, Santa Barbara, California, USA - Sample 1 (SPAdes) (version 2) | ecosystem: Environmental > Aquatic > Marine > Oil seeps ... | reverse complement strand
TCACCTCGTACCTGACTGAGGAGGACAAAACCACGCTTCTTGCGCTCGGGCAGGTAGAAAACCAGACACCCGGCGATGGTCTTTTAACTCAAAATATCAAAAACCGCCTGCTACAAGACATATCATTCAACTCAAGTCGACTGGATGGCAATACATACTCGTTACTGGATACCGAAATATTGTTACGGGACGGCACGCCCGCCGAAGGTAAAACGGCAACAGAAACGCAGATGCTACTTAATTACCAGCGTGCAATTGAGTTTCTTTTTGAGCCAAACGAGCAAATCAGGCTTAACAGGTATGTGCTTATTAACCTGCATGCATACCTTTCCGAGGGTCTGCTGGGCAGCCCGGCCGCTGAAGGTCGGCTTAGAACCAGGGCGATGAGGGTAGATATCGCCCAATCGGCCTATATTCCAACGTCAATGCCGCACATTATCGAAGAGTGCTTTGAAATCATCCTGACCAAGGTTAAGTTGATTAAGAATCCGTTTGAGCAGGCATTCTTCTTACTGGTACAACTTCCCTACTTGCAGCCATTCGAAGATGTGAGCAAGCAGGTATCCCGATTAGCGGCAAACATCCCGCTGTTAAGGGAAAAGCTCCGTCCGCTTTCCTTCATTGATGTACCGGAACATTTATATATTCAAGCCTTGCTCGGTGTGTATGAACTGGCCGATGTATCATTGTTAAGGGATGTGTTTTTGTGGGCGTATCGCCGGTCTGCCATGCACAATAAAACCATAATGACATCACTGGGTGCTCCGGACCCGATTTCGGTACGCTATAGGAGTTTAATCACCAGGAGCGTCAGGGAGTTGGTTGAAGCAAAAACCAACAGGGCCGTTGTCTGGCCCGCAATTGCATGGCTTCTTGGCAAAGATGTTGACCCTAACGAGCGTGAAGGACTTGGACGCGAAGTCGAGAAACAGTTGCTTGATCTTAATGAAGGAAACATTAGGCGTTTCAATATTTCTCAGGATGATTTTGATCAGTGGAAATCCACCTGGGAAGACTAGAGGACATGACCATGACAGCTAGAGAAAATCAAACATCTGCGGGCACCTCCCCCCTCCTCACCGACAAGCAACACGGGGTAACAACCCTGACCATGAATACCCCCGAACGGCTCAATGGCTGGACCATGGGGATGATGGATGCACTCAAAGAGGGTTTCAGGGTTGCAGCCGGGGATGACGAAACCATTGTGCTGATATTGACCGGTGCAGGTCCGTATTACTGTGCGGGAGTCAATTTGTCAGCGGTACTTCGCCCAATGCACCCACGTAAACTGCACGCGACGATTGTTGAACTCAACCAGGCGCTTTTTGACGCGTTCCTGGATTTCCCCAAGCCCTTGCTGGTGGCTGTCAACGGGCCGGCCATTGGGGCCAGCGTCACTTCCGCAACACTTTGTGATGGCATCATTGCCTCGGAAAAGGCAACCTTTTCAACACCTTTCGCTGCGCTGGGGATACCCCCGGAGGGCTGTTCGAGTGTGCATTTCGCACGCATCATGGGCCAGGCGAATGCCGGGAGAATGCTTGGAAAGGAGGGTTGGCGGCCAACGGGCGAAGAGGCGCTCGAGGCGGGGCTTATTCAGTGGGTCGCTCCCCATGAAAAACTTGGGGAAGAGGCCCATCGGATTGCTCAAGAGTGGCTGGCCTCAGGTGCAACGCGTGGCTTCCGGGGCGGTAGCGAACGGGATGAACTCAAAGCCGTCAATGCCCGTGAGTCGGTTGCACTCGCCGATGCGTTCCTGAGCGCGCCCTTTATCAAGGCACAGTTTCAATTTTTGTGGAGTAAAAAGAAGTGGGGACCAGCGGGCATGTTTCTGGCCATGCTGATCACACGACCGCTCTGGTCACGCTTACTCTAGAACACCTGGAGTCAGGGTGGTTTTAATCAGTATTCCGTGTACTTCCTGGAACTACCCCGAACCATATCTGCTGGATATTTAACCTCGTTAGATTTGATTTTCTTCCGGGCAGCACTAATCAAATCAATATCAAGCTGGTCCGCAATCCTGACCAGGTAAACCAGGATATCCGCGAGCTCCTCTTCGACGGCTTCGAGTTTATCTTTCGGAAGATTATGGCTCTCGCTTTGTTTCAACCATTGAAAATGCTCAACCAGTTCACCGGCTTCCACTATCATCGCCATTGAGAGGTTCTTGGGGGAGTGAAATTGATCCCAGTCGCGCTCTTTGGCGAAGTTGCTGATGAGAACTCTCAATTCTTCTAATTCGTTCACAGTGTGTCCTTTGTATTATTGGAGTAAATATCAGTCGCGCTTCGGCTAACTGTCAGATCTACCCTGCAATTAAGTACATGAAGAAGAGCCACTAGCTGGTTTATTGATTTACTTGTGTTGGCAGGATCCAGCAAGCGGTATAGCTGAGGTACAGATGTTTTTAGTCGTTTTGCTATCTGACGCCTACTCAAACCGCTGTTTTCTATCTCTTGCCGAGCCTTGAGGGTAAGTTTATAGGTTAGAAGCTCCGCCATGTAGTTTGGATCCTCGTTGTACTCGAGAATTTGTTCTATGTGGATAGAGCCCTCATCTCCGGAAATCAAGACATAGGTAATCGCTTCATTGCCGAGTTCTTTGTCGACAAAAACCTCCTTAATTCGGTTCCCGGAACCAGGAATCGGGTCCGCTTCTGCATAAGGAAAAGTATAGGCTGCACCGGAATGGGTACCCACTGAAAACTCTTTTCGCCTGTTGTTAATTGAAACCTTATTAACCTTCATAACTTGCCTTCTCTGCTCAGTTCTCCAATCAGCCTAAGAATTTTGCGATTAGCCTTTCCTTCCATGGGCAGCCAATTTTCCAAATCCCACTTCACTACCAACTTTGAGCTTTGGTAAACATGGACATGCCGTGGTGAGTGGTCGCCAATCCAGGTCAGGAAAACGTAGTTTCCTCTACGCACCTTAACCAATTTAAATGTTACCACAGATGGTAACGTTTGTAATATTCTGCTTCATTTAGCAAGTCTTGAACAATTCTTTCTGACTTGATATTGGTGATTGGAGCTTGTTTGTGTAAGAAAACTTTGATGAGTACTGTAAGAGCAAGGTGGATTCCGACTTTTGCCGAAATGACTGGAGGGGTGGTATGGCAGCTTAGGTATCAGAAAGGAGGCATCCACCCTAAAACCGCAGCACCATGGGGGCTGCGGTTCAGGTGGGTTTTGAGGCGGGCTTTTTCGCCCGGCCTGTTAGTGTTTACTGACCGTTGTCTACCGGGATCATGATGTGCGCGTAAGGGGTGTCCTTCCACATCACGTAGGGGCCGCCTGTAGTAGGATCGGTGGTGATGCCTTCCAGTAATTCCTTTGGCACGATGACCATCAGGTGAGGGCCGGTTTCTACGTAATCATCCGCGTTCAGACGATCCGGGTGATAAGGCGTGGAGTTACTGACCCCGGAGCCGGGAGGCTCGCCAAGTAACATGTATGAAATACCTACACCGTTCGCCGTGAAGGCCGCTTTCGTACCCACAGCGTTCATCATCTCACCCCACAGGGCGTCATTACACATCGCGGCACCGTCACCAGGCAGGGTGTCCGGCATGCAGGTCCAGCCGTTGCTACCTTCGACGACGACTTTGCCGTTTACCATGATTGTTGCATCGGCGCTAATAGCCGCCGGTGCGGCGGCACGGGCGTGTGCGATTAGTTTGTCGATACCGCCGGCCGAACTTATCCCGGTTCCAGCGGCCAGTACTGCCATTGCCAGTACGGTTTTTTTAAAAATACTTATATTCATCATTGCTTCTCCACAGTTTTTTAAAAGCCCCTACGTCACATACTTTTTTAGCCGGATTTAACCGCTTTTGTTGCAGAGTTGCCGGATTGGTATGTAATAGAAAGTATAGGCGACTGAATTGAAATTGCAGGGAAGGGTGTTGCCAGTGTGACGGGAGTGTGGACATCACTGTGCATGTTCTGTGCTTTACCGCCATAATGTTTGTCTATGGAAGATCCCGATCTTATTGTTATTGGTGCAGGTGCTGCCGGGTTGATGTGTGCGATCACCGCGGCCAGGCGTGGCCGGCGTGTGCTGGTTTTGGAGCGTTCCAACAAGGTAGGCAAAAAAATCCTGATGTCCGGTGGCGGACGTTGTAATTTTACCAACCTGCATGTCACGCCCGATCGATATATTTCCGCTAATCCACACTTTTGCAAATCGGCGTTGAGCCGTTATACGCAATGGGATTTTATCGCGTTGGTGGAAAAGCATGGCATTGAGTATTTCGAGAAAGAGACGGTTGATGGCTTGAGCGGGCAGCTTTTTTGTCGCCAATCCTCAAAGCTGATTGTGGCCATGTTGAAAACCGAATGCCAGGAAGCCGGCGTGGAGATCCGGCTTAATTGTGATATTGAGACGGTGGCTCACTCGTCTGCTACCTGGGTAAGTGGTGGTAGCCGGGGAACGAGCCGGTCACAGCGTGGTTCGAGCTTTACCGAAAGCACAACACAGGCTGAAAATGAGGCTAAAACCGGAGATCGTTTTCGCCTCAAGACCAGTTTGGGTAATTTCACCTCCGAAAAGCTCGTCGTGGCAGCGGGTGGCCTGTCCATCCCCAGCCTTGGCGGCTCGGGCATCGGTTATGAACTGGCGGAGTCCTTCGGCCTGCGCCTAATGCCCAAATCTGCGGGGCTGGTGCCGTTTACGTTTACCGATTCCATGCATGATGTATGTAACCGCCTATCAGGTGTTTCAACCGAAGTGGTTTTGTTCAGCGACCCGCACCCTTCCAGTCCACAGGTTTCATTTCGTGAGGACATCCTGTTTACCCACCGTGGTTTAAGCGGTCCCGCCGCCCTGCAACTTTCCAGTTACTGGAAGCCGGGTGAGTCGATCATCATTAATCTGTTGCCGGATCACGCTGCCTGGAAGTTGTTATTAAGCTGGAAAGAAGGCCATCCCAAATCCCTTTTGCGTACACACCTCGATCACCATTTGCCACGCAAGCTGGTCCTGGAGCTACAAGAAATGTGGTGGCCGGAACTGGCTGAAACCGCACTGGCCGAATGGCCCAACGTATGGCTGGAGGCCGTGGCTCAACAACTGGGCGGTTGGTCCTTGAAGCCCGCAGGCACCGAGGGCTACCGTACGGCCGAGGTTACGCTGGGCGGTGTGGATACACGGGATTTATCATCCAAAACAATGGAGTCCACCACGCCCGGCCTGTTTTTTATCGGCGAGGTTGTAGATGTAACCGGGCATTTAGGTGGCTTTAATTTCCAATGGGCCTGGTCATCGGGGGTTGTGGCAGGCGAAGCTGTTTGACCTTACTTTTCGAAACGGATATCCACCATCAGGTCATTGGCAATATCTTCCAATTCGTCTTCAAGTGCTAAAATATCGCTGCTTTCCGGCACCAGCAATTGTGCCCTGGCTTTGAATAGCTCGCCGCCACCCATTGAGGCCGCTTCCACCAACGTTTCGAGGTTAATTACACTGGCCTTATGAGAAGCAAGTACGCGGGTGATGTCGTGAACAATGCCCGGGCGATCATTGCCAACCAATTGCAGTGAATATTCTTCCACATTTTTTGTCAGTGCCTCACCTGAACTGGTACGCAAAATGATTCTCAGGCCTTCAACTTCAAGCGCCTTCAGTTCCGCCAGGCAGGCATTTGTATTATCGCCCGGTACAGATGCCAGCAGGATGCCAGCAAATTGACCGGCCAGCGAGCTCATGCTGCTTTGGGTCCAGTTACCATCATGTTTTTTTAGAACTTTTGAAACGGTCTCGATGATTCCGGGTTGGTCATCGGCAATAATGGTCAATATGATCGAAGTATTCATGAGCCTTGGGTTCAGTCTTTTCGCCAGTGGAAGTCGCTATGATATCGGAAACCGCAGGCAATGGGGATCAGGTTTCTATTATGAAGCACCTTCGGTACATCCAAGAAATGGATTCCGGTTTTAGCCGGAATGACGTTGCGGTGGATTTGGCCTTTCGCCGGATTGACGTCGCCTTTTCCTGATTACGGTATGATTACGACAGGAGCACATACTTATACCAAAACGGTTTCAACTCGAACGTAATAAAATGAAAGAACTGGAAAATGAAAGAGCTGGAAAATGAAAGAGCTGGAAAACGCCGAAGCACAACTTGATAAAACCACGGCAAACCTGAAGAAGGCGCTCGGAACCAACCGTGGTATCGAAACCATGTTCAGAAGCGCTTACCGGACACAGTTGGCCCTGACCGGTTTGGCCGATAACAAGGCCAATATGATGATCAGTATCAACGGCATCATTATATCGATCATCATCGCTTCAGTTGCACCCAAGCTGGATGCCAACCCCTGGTTGTTGATACCCACCACCCTGTTTTTGCTTGGTACCCTGATCTCCATTATCTTTGCGATCCTGGCCGCAAGGCCGAGAGTAGGCAGTACGCTCATCGACCTGGAAGACCTTCGCCACAGCAAAGGTAATATATTGTTCTTTGGTAACTTTTGTAAGCTTGAAGAAACCGAGTTCCTGAAAGGCATGACCGGTCTTATACAAGACAAAACGACCCTCTATGAATCCATGATCCGCGATATCTATGGCCTGGGCGCGGTATTGCAAAAGAAATTTGCCCTGCTACAGGTGGCCTATACCACTTTCATGATCGCCCTGATTCTGGGAGTTACCTCGTTCATTGGTGTGTTTATCTGGATATTGCAGGAGTCGCCATAATAAACCCCGGCACTTAGGCCGGGGTTTGAGTCACTTTTTTAAACCTGGGCTTTACTTGCTGTCGCCATAGTTGCTCAGCTCGGGACGATATTTAAGTAAAAAACTACCGCCCACCTTGTAGGTAGTAGACCACTCTGCCAGGAACGCCGAGGTTTCTTCCTCACCCAGCGCTTTATTCATAACTTCATAGAATGATGGCTCTTTCGGTGCCATATCAGCAAAGCTCTTACGTGGACTAACGAGGGTAACCTGGTTGCCTTTACCACCGGAAACAGGGTGAGTGAAGGCGTAATAAGTCGGGAATCCACCCCCTTTCAGCGCTTCATTAATTTTTTTCAGGCCGTCGTTAAATGCTTTGCCCTCGCCCGCTTTAACGTACCAGTTGGTAATCGAGAAGTACTTATAGCCTTTTATACTTTCCGGCCAGATTCCAAGTTCGTCGTCAGTCTTTACGATTGAGACATCAGCGTCTGCTATATGTGGTTGAACATTTTTGACAAATCTGGCACCGGCTTCTTCATCCCAGTCATGCTCTGCATCAAAGTCTGCCCAGTTGTGGCCACCGGAACGCGCGATATATTTGCCCGTGTTGGGGCCTGTAACAATCGAATACCACTGGTAGTGCCAGGCATCTTTCTTGTCGCCCATAAATTTATGATAGGCAGTTATTGCTTCTTCCAATGCTTTTTCCTGGCCGTCCTTGGCAGTGATCAGAACAACTCGCGCGAGACCGTCGTTTTTGTCATCATCTTCTGCAACTGCGTACGACATGCAGCTAATCAAGGCCAACGAAACGACCAGTATTAGTATTTTCTTGAATTGCATATTTGGAATCTCCCTAATAAGAGTGAAAAATACCCACACAGCCGGGTTGGCATTTGGTGGGTCTTTTTCAGTATAGTGCAAATGATACCCATTTGCGTTTGGGAATAGAAAGGGAGAAGGTTAAAGCTCCCGCAATGCCTGTGCAACAGGTTGCCGTGCCGCCCGGATGGCTGGAAAAAGACCGCCAATCAGTCCAATGACCATCGCGAAAACTATTCCCTGTATCAGCAGGCTGGCATTCACATCGAAAGCGAAAGTAATGGCACTAAAACTGGCCCAGTTGAGGGTTGCAGCACGATAGCCGTCAAAGGCCAGCCAGGCCAGACCGGCACCGATAAGACCACCCGTAAAAGCAAGTATCAGCGACTCGCTGACCACGGAGATGACGACCGGTCCGGCACGGAAACCGAGTGCCCGTAAAGTGGCTATTTCCCGGGTTCGGCCCGAAACCGCTGTGTACATGGTATTTAAAGCACCAAAAACTGCGCCCAGGCCCATAATGATCGCAATAAGCGTGCCCAGTCCGGTGATCATGTTGTACACCACGGTTGATTGTGAAGCGTAATAATCTGTTTCACGCATGGGTTTAACATTCAACCGTGGGTCACTGGTCAATGTATCTTTGAACCCATCAAACGCGTCCCGGGAGTTCAGCTTCACATACACGGACTGGAAAGAGTTTCCCCGCCGGTACGCCGGTTGTAATACCGCCGCATCCACCCAAATCTCGGATTCAGCCAGACCTCCATCTGTCTCAAATACACCCACAACCGGCCATTTATCCTGACCCACCTCAATGCTTTGTCCGATATCAAGACCGGCGAACTGCTTTTGGGCTCCTGTGCCGACAATTACTTCATTGAGCCCCCATTCGAACATGCGGCCTTCGACCAGCTTGAAACTATCACGCACCTTGAGTGCCTGGGCCTGTACTCCGCGCAATGGCACATTCGCGTCAGTACCCGTGGAGCGCATTGGCAAGTTGATAATCACAAACAGTTCCGGTGAAGCCAGTGCACTGCCTTCATCGCGCGCTATCCCCGGGGCCTCGGCAATGATGCGGGTATCGTCGCCCCCCAGGCCGGACATCATCTCCGAATCAGCACCACTGCGCAGCACAATCGCATTTTTTTCACCAGCCGAGCTTTCCATGGTCTTGAGTACACCCTGGGCAATCGACAATACACCGACCATCACCGCCACGACCCCGGCAATTCCAAGCATGGCTGCTACGGAGGAGCCTTTGCGTTGCGGTAAAGAACGTATGCTGAATAGTGTCACCGCAACTATCTGGGTTATCCAGTTAAACACCCATCACCTCCTTAACGCGTCGGCAATTTGCAGTTTTTGCGCCTGAAGCGCTGGAATAATACCCGCAATAAATGCCATTGCCATAATCAGCAGGGCACCAACAAACAGATCCCTGGTTGGCAGATAAAACACCGGGAAGGAGCCCCCGGTCGGATCGCCCGTGGATACCAGCAACCAGGCCAGACCAAGTCCTACGGCACCGCCGACAAAAGTCAAAGCCAGCGATTCCCCAAGCACCAAGCCCAGTACCGCCCGATCGGTAAAACCAATGGCCTTGAGCACCGCCAGTTCGTTGGTTCGCTCCCGAACCGTATAGGCCATGGTGTTACCCGCCACCAGAAGGATGGTAAAAAACACAGCCGACATGATGGACATGATAATAAAACCGATATTGCCAATCTGGTTGGCAAAACCCTGTATAAAAGCGCCTTCCGGTTCCGTCTTGGTTTCGAAGGCAGAGTTGGCGAACTCCGCGTCGATGGCCGCAGCAACCTCGGTGGCCTTGTCCGGGTCCGTTATACGCACGGTGTACCATCCAACTTGTCCGGTACCTCCTGCACGGGTTTCATCAAAAAAATCATAACGAAAGAAGAACTGGCTGGTATCGGTACCTTTTTCCGCGCCCTCATAAATAGCCACCAGGTCAAATTCCCAGGTTCGGCCACCATCTTTTTTGCCCCAGATAGTGGCATTGATGGGTATTCGATCACCTAATTTCCAATTAAAGCGGTCCGCCAGCCGCCGCCCAACCAGCACGCCGTTGCGGGTTTCAAGCCAGGCTGCCTTGTGCTCATCACTAATGACGAACTCCGGAAACATATCGAATAATTCTTCGGGCACAATGGCCAGTTGTGCAAAAAAGTTCTTGGGCTCCTGGTAAATCCCACCAAACCAGGTGGTATGAGCGGCATTGTCCACGCCGTCTATCCTTTCCATTTTTGCCTCGTAACTCTGCGGCAGCAATTGGATAATGGAAACCTTGTGCCTCACGATCAGGCGATCGGCCCCGGCAACTTCAACACCTGCATCAAAAGCCTGGCGGATCGCAGTCAGGTAGCCGAACAATATGAAGGCCACCATGATCGACAAAATCGTCAGGCCGGTGCGCATTTTCTTTCGCTTAAGACCACTGAAAATGAGGTAAAAATATTTCATCAAGCGATCGCTTCAGTGCTGAGTCGACCCTTGTTCAAGTGAAGTGTTCTCGTCGCGCGGGCTGCCGCATGAATGTCGTGGGTCACCATGATGATGGTTTTTCCTTGTTCCTTATTTAGTGCCTGCAACAGGTCCAGAATTTCATCACCGGATTTGCGATCCAGATCACCTGTAGGCTCATCACACAGCAGTAATGTCGGGTCCGTTACGATTGCCCGCGCGATACCTGTACGTTGTTGTTCGCCACCTGACAACTGGCGCGGATAATGTCCGGTCCGATGTGACAGGCCAACAACATCCAGCGCAATGGCGGCACGTTTCTTTCGCTCCGCCCGGGAAAGTTTGGTCAGCAATAGTGGTAATTCAACGTTTTTTTGTGCCGAGAGTACCGGCATCAGGTTGTAGAACTGAAACACCAGGCCGACGTGCCGCGCCCGCCAGCCTGCCAGTTTGCGATTGGAGAGCTTGTCGATGCGTTTGCCACCAACCTCTATGGTGCCTTCACTTGGCCGGTCAAGACCGCCAATCAGGTTCAGTAATGTAGACTTACCGGAACCCGAAGGCCCCATCAACGCCAAAAACTCACCATGGGGAATATTGAGATCCAGCCCACCGAGTACGTGGATTACCTCTGATCCACGCTTGAAGAGTTTATCCACGCCATGGACTTTAACCAGGGCGCCGTCAACACTATCGTCCGTCATTCTTTTGTTTCCCTCACACGAGCCCCGTCTGCAAGATTTGTCGGTGCATTGGTTATTACTTTATCACCACCCGACAGGCCGGAAGCAACAAGTATCTCTTTGCCCAGCTGCCCCGCCGTGGCAATCGCCCGCCATTCAACCGCATCACCGACAATAAGCAGTACATATTGCTTGTTGTCGCGTTTGCTAACAGCAGATTGCGGGATTAGTACGCCGACACGACCGGTCTGTTGATCGCTTAACTGCCTTTCCTGCTGAAACGCTACCTTAACACCCATATCCGGCAAAATTCGGTCGTCAAGCTCATCAAAACCCACCCGTACCTCGACCGTGGCCCGCTGCCTGTCCGCCGTAGGAATTATCGCAATAACATGGCAGGGGATAGACCAGTCCGGATAGGCATCCAGCGTGGCAACAATTTTCTGACCGGTCTTGACGCGGTTGATGTAGGCCTCGTTCACATCAATTTCAATTTCCAGCGAGCCCATATCAACAATGGTACCAACGCCTGTGCGGGTGAAACCGCCACCGGCAGAGACGGGCGAGATCATTTCGCCCGGCTGGGCATTTTTTGCAACTACAACACCTGCAAATGGTGCGCGAATTATGGTGTCTTCAATTTGTTGCCGGTACACGTCCAGCTGTCTTTCTGCCACCCGGACATCCGCTTCTTTACGTTCAAGCTGGGCGGCCAGGAACTCTGAACCTGCGCGGGCGCGGTCCATTTCCGCCTCGGAGGCCAACTCGCGGTCAAGCAGGTTTTTTGTACGCCTGAAAATAGCGTGGGCCTCATTCAGTAGCGCCCGGGTTTCTTTGCGTGATGTTTCAGAAGCTCTTAATTGCGCTTCCGCCAGGGCATAACTGGTGCGTACATTTACATCATCAAGCCGGGCCAGCACCTGGTCTTTTTCTACTTCCATGCCCTCTTCGATCAGAACTTCCATGATCTTGCCGGTAAACTTGGAAGATACTGTCGCCTGGCGCCGTGCGGTCACGTAACCGGACGCATTCAATACCGTGCTGGCTGCTTGTCTGGATATTTCACGGGCAACTGCGGTTTGCACTTCAATCGCCGGGTCCGGTTTCAGAAACCACCACGAGGCCACAGCCACTAACGCTATTGCGACTACAAACCATGGCCATTTAGCCGGAGGTGTCTCCACTTCCGGTTCGCGTTCAATTTTTAGCTGATCAAGCTTGCTGGTTTCCATGCAGGCTATTATTGGCCCAGATAGTCGAAAATGCCAAGCGCTGCTTTGCGCGCATCAGCGACGGCGGTAACGACAAGATCGGCACCACGCACCATGTCACCGGCGGCGAAGACTTTTGGATTACTGGTCTGGAAGGCAAATTCAGTTGCTTCGGTTGCTTCGACCAGCCCCCACTGGTTGGTCTGAATATTAAACTCTTCGAACCAGTTTTCCGGTGAAGCACGGAAACCGTAGGCCACGATAACTGCATCGGCTTCAATGCTGGTTTCGCTGCCCTCAATGGGCTCAGGGCGCTGACGACCAGATTCATCCGGCAGACCGAGACGTGTTTCAACTACCCTCACTGCGCTTGCCTTGCCCTGGTTTTCAATAATTTCCAATGGCTGCACGTTAAAACGGAACAACACGCCCTCTTCCACGGCATTTTCCACTTCACTTTGAGACCCGGGCATATTTTCGCGGTCACGGCGATACAAACAATGCACTTCGCTGGCGCCCTGGCGTATGGCCGTGCGTACACAATCCATCGCGGTATCACCACCGCCGAGTACTACCACGCGCTGATCTTTCAGATCAGTAAATTCGTGTTCGCCAGCCGGCATATCGAGCAGTGATTTGGTATTACCGATCAGGTAATCCAATGCCCGGTAGACGCCTTTGGCCTCCTCACCCGGCATGCCGCCTTTCATCGATGTATAGGTACCCAGGCCAAGAAAAACGGCATCGTGATTTTCCAGCAGCTCCTTAAAAGATATGTCCTTGCCTATATTGGCGTCCAACACAAACTCAATGCCCATGCCTTCAAAAATCCGGCGACGGGTTTTGATTACCTTGTGTTCGAGTTTGAACTCCGGGATGCCAAACGACAGCAAACCGCCAATTTCCGGGTGCTTGTCATACACGATGGCCTTGACGCCATTTCGTGCCAGCACATCCGCACAGGCCAGGCCGGCCGGGCCGGCACCGATAATGGCCACTTTGTGGTCTGTTTGCTCGATACCCGAAAGATCCGGACGCCAGCCCTTGGCAAAGGCGGTATCAGTAATATGACGCTCAATGGCGCCGATGGTCACCGCCCCATATTCGGTATTAAGTGTGCAGGCACCTTCGCAAAGACGGTCCTGCGGGCAGATTCGGCCACAGATTTCCGGCAGACTGTTGGTCTGGTGAGCCAACTCCGCAGCTTCCATGATGCGGCCTTCTGCGGCCAGCTTGAGCCAGTCCGGGATGTAATTATGCACCGGACATTTCCACTGACAGTAAGGGTTGCCGCAGGCAATACAGCGCTCTGATTGTGCTTCGCCTTCTGGCCGCTGGAACGGATCATATATCTCGCAAAAATCGTGTCGACGTGACTCGGTGGAGTGCTTGTGCGGTCCCGCCCGGTCGCGATCGATGAACTCGAATTTAGTACGTATATTGAGTTTGTTCATCCCACCACCTTCAAAGGCACGGGCGTTGCCGGCTTTTCAGCGTTTTCCTGCTTCGGCTCGACTACACGGAACTTGAACATGAAGTGTTCGAAATTGTCGAGTATGCGCTGGCCCCATTCACTACCGGTGTGCTTCACATGGGCTTCTACTAGTGATTTGACCAAAACCCTGTCAGCGCTATCTTCAGACGTGTTCAGCTTTGATACCGTCACCTGAGCGGGATTGACACGACGTCCAAAGTTCTCATTTATGTCGAGAACAAAGGCCTTGCCACCGGTCATGCCCGCCGCAAAGTTGGCACCGGTACGACCCAACACCACAACGGTGCCGCCGGTCATATACTCACAGCCATGATAACCAACACCCTCTACCACGACCGTGGCACCGGAGTTGCGGACAGCAAAGCGCTCACCAGCCTGACCGGCAGCATATAATTCACCGCCGGTGGCACCGTACAGGCAGGTATTACCGATAATCGTACTGCGTTTGGCCACGATGGTTGACGTTTTATGCGGTGAAATGGCGATACGGCCACCACTCATGCCCTTACCAACATAATCATTGGCGTCACCATGCAAGCGCAGGTGCATGCCCTTGGTGGCCCACACACCAAAACTTTGCCCGGCAGAACCCGTAAAAGTGAGTTTAAATTTCGCGCCACCCAAACCGTCCCGGCCGTAACGCCGTGCGATCTCACCGGCAAGCCCGGCACCAACCGAGCGATCAAAGTTATTGATATCAAATTTTTGCCTGGCGCTTTCAGGTTTCGAAAGAGCATCCTCGAACCCGGCAACAATTCGGGCATTGAGCTCGCCCTTGTCATGCGGATGGTTGCGAATACCCGCGTAACCACCACCCTGGGGACCGGCAGCGGCGGCACTGGCCAGGATCGGATCCATGTCAATACAGCCTTGTTTGTCGGTCAGTGGTTCGATTTTATCCAACAAATCGCTGCGTCCAATGATGTCTTCAAGTTTTTCGAAACCCAGGTATGACAAGTGCTCACGCACTTCATCCGCTATGAAACGGAAGTAATTCATCACCAGCTCGGGTAAACCGTGGAAATGTTCACGACGTAATTGTTCATCCTGCGTGGCAATACCGGTCGCGCAGTTGTTCAGGTGGCAGATACGCAGGTATTTACAACCCAGCGCCACCATCGGGCCGGTACCGAAACCAAAACTGTCAGCACCCAGGATGGCGCCCTTGATCACATCCAGCCCGGTTTTCAGACCACCATCCACCTGCAGGCGAACACGGTCCCGCAAACCGTTTGCAACCAAGGCATGATGCGCCGCTGGCAGACCCGTTTCCCACGGCGAACCTGCGTATTTCACCGAAGTCAGTGGGCTGGCGCCAGTACCGCCATCATGACCGGCGATTGTTATGCAATCAGCGTAAGCCTTGGCAACACCCGCAGCAATCGTGCCGACACCCCGCTCAGCCACCAGTTTGACCGATATCATGGCATCGGGATTGACCTGCTTGAGATCAAAAATCAGCTGTGCAAGATCCTCGATCGAGTAAATATCATGATGTGGCGGTGGTGAAATCAGGGTCACACCCGGCACCGAGTGCCGCAGTGAAGCAATGTGTGCAGTAACCTTTTGCCCGGGCAGTTGCCCGCCTTCACCCGGTTTGGCACCCTGGGCAACCTTGATCTGCAGAATGTCTGCATTGACCAGGTAGTGCGCGGTGACACCAAAACGACCGGAAGCCACCTGCTTGATACGTGAATTACGCTTGCTATTAAAACGTGCGGGATCTTCACCGCCTTCGCCGGAATTTGAGTGCCCGCCAAGCGTGTTCATCGCCACCGCCAGGGCCTCGTGGGCTTCGGGCGATAAGGCACCAATAGACATGGCCGCGGTATCAAAGCGTGGGAATAGATATTTCGCCGGCTCGATGTTTTCCATCGGCGTGGGCTCATCCGCCTTTCGTAACCTCAACAGGTCACGCAATGCCGCAGGCTGACGCTGGTTGATCAGCTGTGCAAAAACTGCGTAGTCCTGCTGATTGCCGCTCTGTACCGCCTTTTGCAACGAGGTAACAACATCCGGGTTATAAGCGTGGAACTCGCCATCCCAGGTGAACTTCAACACGCCCCCCTGGCCAATCGGCCTGCCAGCGTCCCAGGCGGCCTGTGCCAATGAACGCTGATCAGCTTCAATCTCGCGAAAGCCGGATCCTGCGATATTACCCGCAGCACCCGGGCAGCACAGGTCTGTTACTTCACTGCCCAATCCGACAGTTTCGAACAATTGCGCACCGCGATAAGAGGTGACACAGGAAATACCCATTTTTGACAGGATTTTCAACAAACCCTTGCGCACGCCCTGACGATATTGCTTACGGTGTAGCAGCAGGTCGCCATTGATTGCGCCCCGTGCGTGTAAATCGTTGATGACCTGGAAGGCGAGATAAGGATAAACAGCTGTAGCACCCAGACCAAATAACACCGCAAAATGGTGCGCGTCACGCGCGGTACCGGTCTCAACAACGATATTACAGTCGCAGCGCAAGCCATCCTGTATTAAGCGCTGATGAACAGCACCGGTAGCCAGCGCCGCATGCATCGGCAACTTATCCCGGGTGATATCCCGATCGGTCAGCACAATAATAACCGCACCCTCAGCCACAGCCTCGGAAACCTGCCGGGAGAGCCGCTTTAGCGCGGTTTCCAAGCCTTCATGCTTTTCATAATTAAGGCTGAATGTCTGGTTACCGTACCAGCGTTGATCCAGCTCCATCAACCTGCGGAACTTGACCACGTTTAGCACCGGCCATGGCAATACCACCCGGTGGGCCTGTGTGCTGGTCTCCTGGAAAATGTTGTGTTCCCGACCAAACAGGGTTTCCAGCGACATTGCGGAACGCTCCCGCAGGGAGTCGATGGGTGGATTGGTCACCTGTGCAAACTGCTGGCGAAAATAATCATATACCGGTCGCGATTTGCGCGACAGAACAGCGATGGGCGTATCATCACCCATCGAGCCGGTAGCCTCGACCGCACTCTCGGCCATGACCCGGATCACATGCTCACGCTCTTCATTACTGATACCAAAAAGTTTCTGGTATACCGGCAGGTCCTGGCTGGACTCTTTCATGTAAACATGCGCTGCCGTTTCTTCCAATTCATCGTTACCGGCAATGCGAATGATGTTCTCGGACAGCCAGTCAGCATAGGGTTGGCGTGACTTCAGGACTTCATCCACCTCACGCGAGCGCCAAACCCTGCCGACCTGGGTGTCCACAACAAACATTTCACCCGGCCCGACACGGCCTTTCTCGACCACATCGACCTCATCGTAATCCCATACGCCAACCTCGGATGCCACCGTGACCCAGTCGTTTTTGGTAATCACATAACGGGCAGGGCGCAAACCATTGCGGTCAAGGTTACAGGCGGCAACACGGCCGTTGGTCATAACAATGCCTGCCGGACCATCCCATGGTTCCACATGCATTGAATTAAATTCGTAAAAGGCTTTCAACTCCGGCGACATATCCGGCTCCGCCTGCCAGGCCGGTGGAATCAGGATACGCATGGCCCGGAAAACATCCATGCCACCCGCCAGGAATAACTCCAGCATCTTGTCCAGTGAGGAGGAATCCGAACCCTCCTGGTTGACCAACGGGCGAATTTGTTGCAAATCTGGCAGCAATGGTGTCTGAAATTTCGGAGTCCGCGCCTCCGACCAGCTACGGTTGCCTTCGATGGTATTGATCTCACCGTTGTGCGCCAGGTAACGGAATGGTTGCGCATACTTCCAATTGGGCAAGGTGTTGGTCGAAAAACGCTGATGGAACAGGCAAATTGCACTTTCAAGCCTCGGATCTTTCAGGTCAGGAAAGAAACTTGGCAAGTTCAATGGCATCACCAGGCCCTTATAAACCGTTGTCCGGCCGGAAAGCGTCGCTATATGGAATGACTTGTCCGGCTGCTCCAGTTTCATGTTCTCTGCTGCAGCCATGCGCCGTGCAACGAAAAGCCGCCGCTCGGCATCGTGCGGGCTCCAGCCGGGCGGAACATCGACAAATATCTGTTCTATACGCGGCATGGAGTCCAGCGCCATCTGCCCACATACCGATAAATCCGTCGGCACGACGCGCCAGCCTGCTACACCCAGCGTTTCATTCTTGATATGTTTTTTGAGAATTTTGCGGGAACGTGCCGCTATGGCTTCATCGGAATTCAAAAATACCATACCGACTGCAAAGGTTCGTCCCAACCTTATGCCCTCCTCCTCAGCCACCAGCCGAAAAAACGACTCCGGAAACTTCATCAGCACGCCACAACCATCACCGGTCTTGCCGTCGACCGCGATTGCACCACGGTGAGTCATGCGGGCCAGTGCCGTACATGCGGTGCTCACTAATGCATGGCTGGCCTCGCCATACTGATGGGCGATAAGCCCGAAACCGCAACTATCCTTTGCCTTTTCCGGCCGGTACAGGCCCTTGATTTGCTCGTGCTGATCCATATTCCAGTGCTTATTCCATAACCCGAGAGGTGTTTTGCAGGGGAACCTCCTATCCTACACTGTGACAGATTTTTGAAAAGCCCTGAATGAAAGCAAAAACGGGATTGTGAACAAAATAACCGGTAAATTACCCCTTAAAACAATGGAACCCTGGTAACGGACCTTATATAAGGAGATAAACAGACCCTTCTGAGCGTAATTTGGCCCGGTCTTGCTGCCAGTTTGGATTCAAACTCTCCAATAACGCATAAAATCGCTTGCCGTGGTTCATCTCTTCAAGGTGGCATAGCTCATGTGCGATAACAGAATCAATAATTACCACGGGTGCTTTAACCAGGTGCGTATTCAGCTTGATCACTCCCTTTGAAGAGCAATTCCCCCAGGTACGCTTCATTCTTCGCAGTTGCAACGGGATCTCCCTGTTCCTGGCCCATGGTGCACGCCGGGCGATAGTCTGTAGCCTGGCGTTGAATACCGTCATTGCCTGGCACTGATACCAGTTTTGCAGATTGGATTGGATTTTTTTACGCTGCAGTATTGATGTATCAACACGTATTTCACCGTCGACAACCGCGATATGGTTTTCCCTGGCTTTGACATGCTGAATAACCAGCGGATATCGCTCGCCCTGGTACAGGTGCAATTCACCGTCAACATATTGCAAGGGTGTCAGTTGCCGCTGTCGAGCCCTGGCAAGGAACCGCTCTACACGGGAGGCATTTTGCGCCAAAGTCGCGTTGATATGCGTCCTTGACCAATGTTCCGGGGCTACAACCACCAGACCGCCGTTTTCATCCAGCTCCATGTGCAACCGTTTTTTTACACGGGAGCGGTAAGTGATGGAATACTCCATCGATCCAGCCGGGGTTTTTAAGGTTAGTCGTCGCATTGGGGGATTATTTTATTCGGTTCAGGCTGGGTTATTTGTCGTTTTGTCGCATCGGGTGAAAACATTTTTGTAGTTTGGCGGTCTCATATAGCGTGTCACGAGGATTTGGTAAATGGACCACAAAGAATTAGTCGCACTCAAACTGCAGATGGGCATCAACCCTTCAACGCAGATTGCACCGGGTATTCTACGGGCCATGTGGCAACAACTGAAACTTGAGAACGGAAATGCACGACGCAACCACTCAAGTGCAACGCCACACCCGGATCCCGTGACCACTAACGCTATATGACACTCTTCCTCCTCTGTTGGCCAGGCCTGTAAAAAGGCCTGGCAATTTTTTGCCATGGAAAAGACAACCAGTCGAGGCCTCTTTCTTCCAGACTCGCACAATTCACCGGGGGTTGGTTACACCTCCTGAGACCGTGAGCCGACAGGAAGTCGGCGACCGAGCGGCCACATGGATGTGCTTGTAGCGTGTCTCAGGAGGTGTAACCAACTGCCGGTGAATCCCTGATCGAATCCTTTTAAGAACTGTGCTAAACGATCGCCGGGCTACGGGTACCTTCCCCTGAGACACGCTTCAAGGCCATCCCTGGCTCGCTTGGGCGCCGACGTCCTGTCGGCTCACAGTCTCAGGGGAAGGTACCCGCATCCCGGCTTGGGTTTGTGGATTCTTTTAGGTGGCCCTCACTGGACCCTTATGAAAGCTGTTGAAAATATTGTGATATTTTACCGTGATCGTTCGACCACTAGATTTTTTGCAAACCTTGGAGTATCCTAAAGGTGATCGAGGATTTTTTGGGAGGGGGTTCTGAGATATCTTGATCCGCAATGCTTATAGCCGGCAAGGGGTGAATACCCGGTTGCTATTGCATAAATGATTTCGCCACCCGCTGTACTCCGGGCGGCAAAATAATGCAGTTGCGGAACCGATAATAGTTTGCTGGACACAGCAGCGGGTTCCGACGGTTATTTTGATAAACCGCATTGGATTCAAGTACAGGGATAAACGGGCAGTTGTTTCTTTTCGAAGCAGCTGCCTTTTTTTTGCAGGACAGCACCGCTACTCTACC
>Ga0209633_10002083_pt1 | contig 19801 bp, 19 predicted proteins | sample Cruoilmetagenom1_FD_187290 | JGI IMG/M metagenome (GOLD analysis project Ga0209633, IMG submission 187290) | Oil polluted marine microbial communities from Coal Oil Point, Santa Barbara, California, USA - Sample 1 (SPAdes) (version 2) | ecosystem: Environmental > Aquatic > Marine > Oil seeps ... | reverse complement strand
CTAACAGCACGTTGTTGCAACAACAACTCATTCTTATCATTAAAAACAAAAACCGAAAAAGCCCTATGCAAAACAGCTTTTTTATGAGCTTCTAATTTTGACATAGTACCAACTTGCTCATTAGCTTCGTTCACCAATATTACTTGTTCTTCTTTCATTATTTTTTTTAATTGTAACAAATCTACAAAATATATATTTTGTAGATTATATATTTTTTTATACTCTATTATTACAACCTCCCCGAATTTTATCCTTGTAAACAATATCTAACATAACAATTAGGCTTTATAGGATAGAATTCACCCCTCCTTAAAAAAAGGAGGGGAACTTTTAAAATAAACTACCTCAATTCAAGTCTATCTACCGTAGTATAAGTTATTTTTTGACTACAGTCCTGCAATAAAATCATTCGTATCAAAACTTTTAACTTTAATACGTATCTCTTCATCTTCAATATGATTCCACGCCACATAAACAATGCCTTTTACTATCTCTAACTGAGGGAATCCACTTGCTCTTGCAGAAGACAATTTCGTAACAATTATAGGTTCAAACTTCTTACCTTCGCTATTTACTTTTACAATTTTCAAGTCAGCACCGTCATCAGTAGACTCCATCCAACTTACCAAAATAGCATTCTCTTCTAAAAAGGCAACATCTACTCTACCGATAGCTTTACCACTACTTATTTCAATTGGTGTATCAAAATTTTTACCACTATCCTTAGAAAATACAACATTTACTTTCGGGACTGCATCAGCTTCAGTAAACCAAGCTACAGCTAACATATTCTTATAAGAAACTACTTTCGGTCCATTTACAGGGCAACCGTTAATCACCCAATAATCATTATGTATCGGTTTAGGTATTGTCCAACTTCCATCAAGTAATCTAGAAATGTAAATATCTCTTACTTCGTCATCAGTTCTATCACGATAGACAACAACTAGCCCTTTTGGTGTAATTGCAGCACTGGTTTGGCAACAATCGCAAGTTTTAGCATCTATCAACGTATCATCGTTAATTTCCCCTTTATTAGATATTATGGCAGTTCTTATATTCATAGCTCCGTTGCTACTATGTTCTTCATCATGGTTACCTCCACCAGTATTTCTACCGTCTAGCCAAGTCGCAAAAAACAAATCTTCTTTATAAGGCAATAAAGTCACAAAACCATGCTCTGTTTTTGTACTGTCTGTATGTAGAATAAAATCATTATTCCACTGTACACCATTGTCATTTGATAATTTTAAACGTACATCATAAGCAAAAGTTGCTGGATCAGATTTTTGTAAAAAATGAGCTAATAGATTTCCTTTATTCTCAGCTATAGCAGGAAAATCAGCCCAATTCACAAACCAATTGTTTCCTCTTGCAATTTCGACAGGTATTGACCAAGAGCCATTAGTCAATACTGAGAAATTCATGGAATGTACAGAGTCATTAATTCTTTGTGTCCATGACATAAACAGTTCATTTTCATTACTAAATAAATAGGGTTGTTTACTATTGATTGGACTTGGTGGTTCTATACTTGTGGCAGTTTTTACTTTTACGCTTTGATTTTTTTCCCCTTTACAGGAAGAGAAAATAATAATGGCCAAAACTAGAACAATAATTTTTACATTCATCTACACTACTATTAAGTTTTCAAATTTACAACGTTTTGTTTGAATACCTTTATATTTGCAATCCTTTAATACGATTAATGCTAACAAGAAAATTTACATATCTTTTTGCTTTACCACTATTCATTAGCCTTTTAATGAGTTGTAAAACTGAACCTAAACAAGAGGGTATTGAAAAACAAACTACATTTAAGTCGGAAAAGAAAGAAGTTGTCAAAATTGACAAACCCTTTGATTCTATCAATCATAACAATGCTGTTGATTTTTTAATTGCCTATGGTAAAGAGAATAAATCAAACAAAGTAAAATTTAAAACTAGATTAGGTTCGTTTACGGTTCTTCTATATGATGATACTCCACTACACAGAGCCAATTTTATTTTTTTAGCTAAAGTTGGTTATTTTAACACGACTTGTTTTCATAGAGTTGATAATAATTTTATAGTTCAAGGTGGAAATTCTGAAAGTGGGCAAACTTTAGGTTTTCGAAATAAATATGAGAATTATACCATCCCTCCAGAATTTAAAAAAAATCATAAACACAAGTATGGTGCTTTAGCTGCAGCGAGAGATTGGGAAAATAACATCAGTAAAAAATCTACGCCTTTTGAATTTTATTTTATTCAATCGAAAAATGGTGCTCATCATATCAATGGTGAACATACCGTTTTTGGCGAGATTATTTCTGGATTTGATACCTTGGACAAAATTGCAAAAGTAAAAACTGGTAGAGATGAATGGCCTTTAGATGATGTCTTTATGGATGTGACTATTTTGAATTAAATAATTTCTTGAAACGAACCCAGCCTGCGGCAGGCAGGTATCCTCGAGGCAGAGCCTAGAGGAATTTCCTGCCTCGCCGGCAGGCGGGCACTCGTTTCATTTTGACATTTCAGGTCAAAAATCGAAATTACATCTTTTACCTCACCCGCAATCGCTAAATGCGATTACGACCTCTCCAAAGGAGAGGTGAAGCGAAAACCCTGCCTGCGGCTGGCAGGCTCGAGGCAGAGCCTAAAGGAATTATTTTGATTAAAAATTCTCATTCTTTGGATATTTTCCACTTAATACCACACCCGATACTTGGCTTTTGCAACTTCATATTCTCTTTACTTACTAATAAACAATCTAAAGCAACTCGTAAATCTTCACCTGTTACTTCTATTCCGTTTCCTGGTCTAGAACCGTCTAGTTGTCCGCGATACACCAATTTTAAATCGGCATCAAAAGCATAAATATCTGGAGTACAGGCAGCTGCATATGCTCGTGCAACCTCTTGTGTTTCATCATATAAATATGGAAAAGGATACTTGTTTTGTGCTGCACTAACTTTCATTAAGTCTGGGGCATCTTGAGGATAGTTTTCAATATCATTCGAAGAAATAGCAACAAAACCAATGCTTTTTGAATGATAATCATTAGCAATTTTGACCAATTGCTCATTTACATGAATAACAAACGGGCAATGGTTACAAATAAAAAAAAATACTGTTCCTTTTTCGCCTTTAACATCCGCCAAGGTCATATTTTCACCACGTATAACATCAAACAAATTGAAATCTGATGCTTTTGTTCTTAAAGGAATCATATTCGATGGAGTTCTTGCCATTCTTTAAATTTTATTTGTAATTTTAAGCCCAAATTACAAATAAAATGTCAGACATCATTTCTTTTGACGATTTCACTAAAGTGGATATTAGAATAGGTACAATTATAGAAGTAAAAACCTTTGAAAAGGCAAGAAAACCTGCCTATCAACTAATTATTGATTTTGGAGAGTTAGGTATAAAAAAATCTAGTGCTCAAATTACAGATTTATATTCAAAAGAAGATTTACTACACAGACAAGTTACGGCAATAGTTAATTTTAAACCTAAACAAATTGCAAACTTCATGAGTGAATGTTTACTTTTAGGTGTTGCCAATACTCAAGGAGAAATTGTATTGTTAAAAGCTACTTCTCCTGTAAACAATGGCACTCAAGTCAATTAATTATGCCAGAAAAATCTAGTAAAAAAACATTACAAGAGCTTTCTGAAAAATTAGATGGAGAGCTTTATTTTGACCAACTGCACAAAAGTATTTATGCAACTGATGCTTCTGTATATCGCAAACTTCCACTAGCTGTTGCTTACCCTAAGCATATTGAGGATTTAAAAACGCTTATTCACTTTGCACAAACCCATAACATTACTTTAATACCACGTGCTGCAGGTACTTCTTTAGCTGGGCAATGTGTTGGTGAAGGTATTGTAGTTGATACTTCTAAGCACTTTACTGAAATTTTAGCCTTTGATGAATTAGAAAAAACAGTTACCGTACAACCTGGTGTTATTCGTGATGAACTGAATCATTTTTTAAAACCCTACGGACTCTTTTTTGGACCCAATACTTCTACAAGTAACCGCTGTATGATTGGCGGTATGGTAGGTAATAATTCTTCAGGAACAACTTCAATTCAATATGGTGTAACTAGAGATAAAATTGTTGATTTAAATACCTTACTTTCAGATGGTTCAGAGGTTTTATTTAAATTTTTAAATAAAGATGAATTTAATCATAAATGTATAGGCGAAAGTTTAGAAAATAAGATCTACAAATCTATTAGAAATGAACTTTCTAATGAAGAAAATCAGGAAGAAATCCATAAGGAATTCCCTAAAACCTCTATTCATAGACGTAATACAGGTTATGCCGTAGACGAGTTACTCAATACTTCAGTCTTTTCTTCTAGCACAGAAAATATAAATTTAGCCAAATTATTATGTGGCAGTGAAGGTACGTTAGCTTTTTCAACTGCTATCACTTTACAATTAGACATCTTCCCTCCTACTAAAAACATCACCATAGCAGTTCATTTTAAAAGCATACAAGAGAGTTTAGAAGCTACTGTAATTGCCATGAGACACAACCTATATACTTGTGAATTGATGGATAAAACCATTTTAGATTGTACCAAAAGTAATCGTGAGCAATTAAAAAATAGATTTTTTATTATAGGAGATCCAGAAGCTGTATTATTGCTAGAAGTAAAAGCAAATACTGATAAAGAAACTGAAACTTTAGCGAATATACTTATTGAAGATCTAAAAAAACAGCAATTTGGTTATGCATATCCTAAATTATATAATGAAGAAAGTAATAAAGCAGCCGAGTTACGCAAAGCTGGTCTAGGTTTATTAGGCAATATTGTTGGAGATGATAAAGCTGTTGCCTGTATTGAAGACACTGCCGTTGATTTAAAAGATTTACCTGCCTATATTACAGAATTTACTGCAATGATGGATAGCTACAGTCAAAAAGCCGTTTATTATGCACATGCAGGAGCTGGCGAGTTACACCTCCGCCCTATTCTGAACTTAAAGAAATCTACTGATGTAACACTTTTTAAAACCATAACTACTGAAACGGCAAAACTCGTAAAAAAATACAAAGGCTCTTTTAGTGGTGAACATGGTGATGGTATTGTACGTGGTGAATTTTTACCTTTAATGATTGGTGATAAAAATTACGAATTACTTAAACGCATCAAGCACACTTTTGACCCGAATAACATCTTTAATAAAGGAAAAATAATTGATGCATATCCTATGGATGCTTCTTTGCGATATGAAATTGATAGAGAAGAACCAGAAATAGAAACATTATTAGATTTTTCTGATTCCTTAGGGATTGTCCGTGCTGCCGAGAAATGCAATGGCTCTGGAGACTGCCGAAAGACCAGTAATGCTGGCGGAACTATGTGTCCGAGTTATCGGGCAACTTTAAATGAAAAGGACAGTACAAGAGCAAGAGCCAATGCTTTACGTGAATTTTTAACCCATTCTGATAAGGCAAACAAGTTTAACTATGAAGAGCTTAAAAAAGTATTTGATTTATGCTTAAGCTGTAAAGCTTGTGCTAGCGAATGCCCAAGTAATGTTGATGTAGCTAGCTTTAAAGCAGAGTTTTTGTACCAATATCAAAAAGAGAATCCGCCTTCATTTAGAACCAAAATGTTTGCCAATAATGTAAAATACAACAAACTGGGAAGCCTTTTCCCTAAGTTAACCAACACACTTTTAAATACTGGTATTACCAAAAAAATTATGGGTATTGCTTCACAAAGAAGTATCCCGAAATTAGCCCGTAAAACCTTAAAAAAGTGGATTCAACAAAATCCAACAAAATTAGAAGCAAAAAAACCTACAAAAGGTAATTTAACCTTGTTCTGTGATGAATTTACCAATTATTACGATACTCAGGTGGGTATCGACACCATAAAATTACTCACCAAATTAGATTATACGGTATCCTTTATTGAGCATAAAGAAAGTGGAAGAAGCTATATTTCAAAAGGGTTTTTAGATGAAGCCAAGACTTTAGCAGATCAAAACATTGCTGTTTTTAAGGATATTATTACTAATGATAACCCTTTAATCGGAATTGAGCCTTCTGCAATATTATCTTTTAGAGATGAATACTTACGCCTAGGTGATGACAAAATTTCTGCCAAACAAATTGCAAAACACACCTTCACTATTGAAGAGTTTATCAAGAATGAAATTTCGAAAGGAAATATTACTAGTCAACAATTCTCAAAAAAAACTAAGACTATAAAAATACATGGACATTGCCATCAAAAAGCACTTTCCTCAACAGAAGCTACATTTGCAATGTTAAATTTACCTGAAAATTACAAAGTAACTATTATCAATTCTGGTTGTTGTGGCATGGCAGGATCCTTTGGTTACGAAAAAGAACATTATGACCTCAGCATGAAAGTAGGACAACAATCACTTTTTTCAAAAATAAGAAAGTTTGATTCTGCTACTGAAATTTCTGCATCGGGCACAAGTTGTAGACATCAAATTTATGATGGAACAAAGAAAACTGCGAATCATCCTGTACAAATTTTATTTAAAGCATTACTTTAATTTAATTTTTATAACATGAATAAAAATAGCACATTATCAATTGCATCAATTTTATTAATACTCTTAGGAATTGCTATGATTTACATTGGCGGATTTTACGCTCCTAAGGTCATGCTACCTCCTATTATTACAGGTATTGGATTTTTTATTATTGCTTGGGTATTGCATGTTCTTAAATCCACAAACAATCAATAGCATCAGTAAGTAAATGCAGAAGTAATCCGATAGCAATAATTCTCGTTTTCTTAAAAAAGAGCAAAAATACATAGACTATACCAGCATAATATGTATGCAATGGATGAAAATTAAGGCTACATCTATGTGGATCAAAAATTGGAGTTGCTAATAAATGGTCTAAATCAATAAGCATTGTAAAAATAAGGATTAACCAAACTTTCTTCCAATGTTCTCTAAAGAACACCCAAGCAATCAATGCTGGAAAAACAAAATGCAGTCCGTAATGCGTACAAAACCTTAAAATTTCCATTTTAAAATTCTATTTGCTGATTTTCTAAATAAGTCAAAGCATTTGTCCCTTCCATAAAGAGTAAATCTAAAATACTTAAATTAGAAATAAAGCCGTGTTTGTCAGAAAAACCTTGAGTGTACGCTGTCAAATTAAAAGCTTGTTTTGTTTTTGCATTTGCCAAATACCGTAAATCTAATTCAGAATCGTATTTCTTATGGTACTCGGTTGTTTTGGAAGCATCCAACTCTAATGACAAAAATTCAAGGATAGTTTCTTGACATTTTAAATTGAAGTCCAATAGAAACTTAGGTTTATCCTCAAAGAGAACATTGAATTCATCCTCGTAAAATTCGTAATACGGCGAAGATCTATAAGCTGCAGCAAACGATTTTAAATGTTGTTTTTGCCATCCGAAACTATACTCAATCAATACATCTTTAGTTTTCTGAGTACTGTTGGCATTTTTAACGGGAATATTTAGTAATTGCTTGCCATTAGGGCTGTAGATATAACAACGTGTTCTGTAGGTTTGTTTTTGATAATTATCCTCAACCTCCAAAAGTACTTTATCCGCTTTAGCTAAAGCGACATAATGTGTAATTGGAGAAAAATATGTAGGATAGAGTATGATGGTGTTATTTTTAATGAAGAATGACTATTCTTTCTTTTCCTTGATTTTCTTCGTTAGTCTACTGACTTCATTTAGCAACAACGGAAAAGCAGGTTCAACCATATTATGACCGTAACCTTCAAGCTCATAAAGCTCAGTATCTTTATGTCCAACCACTTTCATCATTCTCATGAGGTAGGCATTTTCTTCATATCGCCCCAACATTTCCAACTCTCTATCTCCAGTAATTAATAACATAGGAGGAGCATCTGCACGTACATGATATAACGGTGCCAATTCATCAACAATTGGTTGAGTGCCTGGTATCCCTTTTTCTTTACGAACAGTAAAATGAGTGATGGTATGTCCGCTAAAAGGGATTAAACCTGCAATTTTATTTGCATCGCTTCCATATTTAGCCAACCATGATTTATCTAAACCCACCATACTTGCCAAATAGCCACCAGCTGAATGTCCAGAAATAAAAATTAGAGATGAATCTCCACCAAAACCATCAATATGCTTAAATACCCAACTTACAGCAGCCGCAGCATCGTCAATATAAGTAGGAGCTTTCACTTTTGGATGTAACCTATAGTTAACAGCCACCACAGCTACTCCTTTATCTTTTAAAGCCTCAGGAATTGTTTTGTTCCCAGCCGACAATCCACCGCCGTGAAACCACACAATAGTAGCATAATTCTTAATGCCTTTAGGATAATAAGCATCTAACACGCAACGCTCATTAATGTATTTGTCTGTTTTATTGATAGAGTCACTATAATAATGAACATTCTCTTTTAGTTCATAAATGGTTTCTTGAGCATTTACAATAGCTACGAATCCTATAATTAGGATAATTGATATGATTTTTTTCATTTTTAATTTTTTAACTTCTTACCAAAAAAAAGCATTATTTACTTTAGTTACATTGCATATATGTTGAAAACTAATATGTAGGATAGAGTATGATGGTGACTGATATAAATATTTTACTTCAATTTTTTAGTTTTTTTATAATAATCATAAATGAACAAAACGGCTAAGGCACTCCATATTAATCTATAAATCCAACTATTCATTTCAATTCCAAATATGGACTGTGAGCTTGAAACTTTCCAAAAGCTATAGACTACATTCATAATTGCTATAACTCCAATGATTAATGATACAATACTATTCATTTGTTTTTACCTTTATTTTCTTGCAGATATAAAGCCTATTTCTTCTTTTTCCTAAAAAACCCAACAACAAACCACAATAACACAGCTCCAATAAAGAATTTAAAGTACGAAACTGGTTGTCCGTCACCACCAACAGTAGTAAATAGACGATCCCATCTTACTTTTTTCATCCCTTTTTCATTGGTTTCCCAACTGAACCAAATCAATACTGGTTTACCAACTACATGATCAAAAGGCACATACCCCCAAGCTCTAGCATCTAAAGAATTTTGACGATTGTCACCCATCATCCAATAATAATCTTGTTTAAAAGTATAGGTATCAACATACTTACCATTGATCATAATTTCATCTCCATTGATAATCAAATTATTTCCTTCATACTCTCTAATTAGTCTTGTATAAAATGGCATACTCTCTTTAGTCAGCTTTACGGTTGTTCCTTTTTTGGGAATATATATTGGCCCAAAATTATCAGTATTCCATCCTAAAGATGGCACATGAGGAAACACACCACCGTCAAACCCTTTGGCTTGCATAGATTTTGTTATACTCTTAACGACTGGGTTCTTAGCTACCAAAGCAGCTTCATCATCTGTCAATGTTAATCTATAATTTCCATCTTGCATACGACCACCTTCTCTAACATTATATCTATTAATTAAGGATGCTTGATTGATTGCTTTACCTTCAGTATTTACATAAAAATTATACTGAATTTTAGCTCTATCATTATATGTTGTCCGTTTACCATTGATATAAATATAACCATCACGTATTTCTAAAGAATCACCAGCTATTGCCACGCAACGTTTTACCAAATTTGTTTTTTTATCAATAGGTTTATAATAATTCCGCTTAGGATGAAAATCATTCATGTCCAACAACGTATCAGCAGGTTGATTAAACACTACAATTTCATTTCGCTTTATTTTTTGAAAACCAGGTACTCTAAGATACGGCAATTGTAATTTATTCAACCATGAGGTCTTCTTTTCATCAATATTATCATTAAATAGGTATGATTTCTTTTTAATTACAGGCAAAGTATCGTGTACCATTGGTGCAGCAACTGTAGTCATTGGCACTCTAGCTCCATAATGAAATTTACTTACAAAAAGAAAATCACCAATTAAAAGTGTTTTTTCTAATGATGAGGAAGGTATCGTATAAGGTTGCATTACATAAGTATGCACCAATGTTGCAGCTATTATCGCAAAAACTATAGAACTAACCCATTCACCAAAAGAAGATTTTGGTGTTAAACTTCTTTCTTTTACATGTTCAACATCTAGTATATAATTGACATAATAGATGTAAAATCCGAAAGTTATAATCACCAAAATAGTATCTAATCTAGAATTTTTACCAAAACTTCTGATGGTTTCAACCCAAATTACAGGAAACATAAATAGATTCACTATCGGGAAAAACAGTAAAATCACCCACCATTTAGGTCGGTTGATAATTTGCATCAATACGATAGCATTATATACTGGTATCGCTGCCTCCCAAGCTTGTCTTCCTGCTTTAACATATAGTTTCCAAGTTCCTAAAAAATGGATGACTTGTATAATTATAAAAAATAATAACCACTGTGATAATGTCATAATTGTATTTTATATTGCAAATATATCTTATTTATATTTCGTTAAAGTGTGTCAGCAATCACTACTCAATTTATAATTCACTTTAGGGTTTTATAATCCTAAAACGTCTTTCATTTTATACACTCCTTTTTTATCTTTCAACCATTCTGCAGCTATAACTGCTCCTAAGGCAAAACCATCTCTATTATGAGCGGTATGTTTAATTTCAATTTCATCAACTACAGAATTATAAGTTACAGTATGTGTACCTGGTACACTATCTATTCTTTTAGAAACAATTGGTATTGTTTTCTCATCATTTGTTACATCTAAACTCCAATTTTCTTTAGTTGTTTGCTCAATAGTACCTTCTGCTAAGGTTATTGCTGTACCGCTTGGAGCGTCTAATTTTTGAGTGTGATGAATTTCTTCCATACTCACATTATAAGTACTAAACTTTTGCATCATTTTTGCTAATTGCTTGTTCAATTCGAAAAATAAATTGACTCCTAAGCTGTAATTAGAAGCATAAATAAAAGCTCCGTTAGTTGTGTTGCAATTGGCAACTGCTTCATTATATTTATTTAACCAACCTGTTGTTCCTGAGATAATTGGTATACTATTATTAAAGCATTTATTTATATTATTAAATGCTTCAGATGGTATGCTAAAATCTATGGCTACATCTGCTTTTGACAAATCATAATCGTCTGTATCAACATCAATTTTAGCAACAATAACATGTCCTCTTTCTAATGCGATTCTTTCAATGGTTTTACCCATTTTCCCATAACCAAACAATGCTATATTCATATTAAAAATTAAAATTTACGACAACCCCAACTCCAGCTTGATTGGTTTCAGGGATTGTAAAAATACTTGGTTGAAACGAAATTTTCGTACTAAACCCTTTATCAGGTAAATGGGCATCTACATTAGCTTCAACAATATTTAAAATATACAAACCAATCGTAATAAATAATGACAAATCTCTATTCTTTTTAAAAACAGTTTGAGCTCTTTCTAAACCGTCTTTACTTATTTTTGGTTTTACTCCATTACCATCAAACTCATGAGGTCTATTAGCAATTTCAAGTTTAAAAGCGTTTCTATATCTATTGTATTTTTTATTATTATCTAAATAGAAACCAATACTAGTTCCCATTGCTCCCCATACGATGGGAGCTTTCCAATATTTTTTATTGTATAATTGACCTAAACCAGGTAATACAGCAGAATAAAAAGCTGCTTTTGAAGGAGCTAAAATATTAATTTCATCAGCAATAGTTAATGTGGAATCAATTTTAGAAATTTTTAAATCATCAGGAACCTCTTCTTGTGCAAAGCTATGTACACAAAAAATAAAAAAAAAGATACTATACATATATCTTTTCAACATTTATTGTAATAATTTTTTAATACGATTAAACTCTGCTTCAGAATTGAAAGGAATTGTAATCTTTCCTTTATTTGAACCAGACAATTTTACAGCTACCTTGGCTCCTAGCAATTCATTTAACTCTTTATTTCCTTGTGTTATATATTCAGGAATTTTATTAACGCTTTTGATTACTTGATTAGACTTACCTTCACGAAGGTTTTTTACCAGTTGTTCTGTTTGACGTACCGAAAGATTGTCTTTGATTACTTTTTCATAGATATCAAGTTGATTGACAAAATTATCAACATTAATTAAAGCCCTACCATGTCCCATAGATAAAAATCCGTCACGCATTCCCGTTTGGATAATAGGATCTAACTTCAACAATCGTAAATAATTAGTTACAGTAGACCTGTTTTTACCCACTCTTTTACTTAAATCTTCTTGAGTTAATTTAATTTCATCAATCAATCGTTGATAAGATAGGGCAACTTCTATAGGATCAAGATCTTTACGTTGAATATTTTCAACTAGAGCCATCTCTAGCATTTCTTGATCGTTTGCTAATCTAATATAAGCAGGTATCGCCCTTAAGCCAATTGATTTAGAGGCTCTAAAACGACGTTCACCAGAAACCAATTGAAACTTATTCCCTTCTAATTTACGAACGGTTATGGGCTGAATGACACCTAATTCTTTAATCGAAATTGCTAATTCTTGTAAAGATTCTTCATTAAAATAGGTTCTCGGCTGAAAAGGATTCACTTCAATTGAAGCCAAATCTATTTCAACAATACTCCCTACAACTTTATCAGCATTTTTATCTTTTATTGATTTGATATCATCAACTGAATCTTTCAATAAAGCAGACAAACCTCTGCCTAATGCTTGTTTCCTTACAGCTTTAGCCATTCTTCTTATTGTTTTTTAAAATTTCATGTGCTAAATTAATATAATTTACTGCACCTTTACTTGTCGCATCATAAGCAATGATACTTTCACCAAAACTAGGAGCTTCACCTAAGCGTATATTACGTTGAATAATGGTTTTAAAAACCATATTATGAAAATGTTTTTTCACCTCTGCAACCACTTGATTAGACAAACGCAAACGAGAATCGTACATCGTCAGTAAAAGTCCTTCAATATCAAGTTCAGCATTATGAACCTTTTGCACACTTTTTATAGTATTTAAAAGTTTACCTAAACCTTCTAAGGCATAATATTCACATTGAATAGGTATAATGACAGAATCAGCCGCAGTTAAAGCATTTAATGTAATTAACCCCAAAGATGGTGCACAATCAATAATAATATAATCGTAATCATCTTTTATATCTGCTAATGCCTTTTTAAGCATATACTCTCTATCTTCTTTATCAACCAGCTCTAATTCAATAGCTACTAAATCAATATGTGAAGGAATAACATCTACATTGGGTGAATTTGTGGTAACAATAGCATCATTGATATTTACAGAATGCTCTAAAAGTTGATAAGTTCCGTTTTCAACACTATCAACATCAATACCCAAACCAGAAGTAGCATTAGCCTGAGGATCTGCATCTATCAACAAAACCTTATTTTCTAACACTCCTAAAGCGGCAGCAAGGTTAACTGTAGTTGTCGTTTTACCTACGCCTCCTTTTTGATTTGCAACTGCTATTATTTTCCCCATTAAACTTCTTAATTTTGTAGGGTATAAAAATACAATTTTTTATGAAGTTGTGAAATGAAGTTGTGAACAAAGGATGAACAAAAAAACTAGAGGATAATATAAATCTATCCATCTGATACTATTACTGTTATTGCAATATAATTTATATTTAAAAATGTAATAACCTTACTAAATTGACTCAACTACAATTCTGCTGCCAACCTACAACCTTGATTTATCGCTCTTTTAGCATCTAATTCAGAAGCAAAATCGGCACCGCCTATCAAATGAACTTTTATACCTTTATTTTCTAATGGTGTAAATAGTTCTTTTAAAGGAACTTGACCTGCACAAATTATAATATTATCTACCTCTAATACCTTATTCTCTCCATACTGAACATAATGCAATCCAACATCATCTATTTTAGTGTATTGCACTTGATTGATAAATTGCACCTCCTTTTTCTTTAATGTAGAACGATGTATCCAACCTGTAGTTTTTCCTAATTTACCTCCAAATTTACCTTTACTTCGTTTGAACATAAAAATCTCTCTAGGTGATGGATGAATTTCTGATTTCATTCCTTCAATACCACCTCTAGCACTAAGCGACTTATCAATTCCCCATTCTTTTAACCACATATCAGTATCTAAAGCTGAAGAATCGCCTTCATGAGCTAAATATTCTGCAAGGTCAAAACCTATACCGCCTGCTCCAATGACTGCTACTCTTTTACCAACAGGTTTTTTATGTTTCAATACATCAATATAATTTAGAACTTTCTTATTTGAGATTCCTTCAATTTTAACTTCTCTGGGTAGTATCCCAGTCGCTAAAACAATTTCATCAAAATTACCTTTATCAATATCATTAACAACAACTCTAGTATTTAGCTTTACAGTTACATTATGAATTTCTAACTGCTTTTTAAAATACCGAATAGTTTCATAAAACTCTTCTTTACCAGGAATCTGTTTTGCAATATTAAACTGTCCCCCAATTGTTGCATCTGCATCAAACAAAGTTACTTCATGCCCACGTTGAGCAGCAATTGTAGCTGCTGACAAACCAGCAGGGCCTGCACCTATTACTGCAATTCTTTTCTTTTTACTTGCTAAGTTATAAATCAACTCTGTTTCATGACAAGCTCTAGGATTTACCAAACAACTGGCTACTTTTTGTTGAAAAACATGATCTAAACATGCTTGATTACAACCAATACATGTATTTATTTCATCTTCTTTTTCTTCAAAAGCTTTTGTAACCCAGTTAGCATCCGCCAAGAAAGGGCGAGCCATAGATATCATATCTGCATGACCCTCTGCCAATACTTTTTCGGCTGTTTCTGGTATGTTTATTCGGTTAGTAGTAACTAAAGGAATAGAAACCTCATTTTTCATTTTTTGTGTTACCCAAGTAAATGCAGCACGTGGCACAGAGGTCGCAATAGTTGGAATTCTAGATTCATGCCAACCAATACCAGTATTTATAATGGTAGCACCAGCTTTTTCAATCTCTTTTGCTAATTGCACAACTTCATCCCAAGAACTTCCTTTTTCAATCAAGTCTAACATTGACAAACGGTAAATGATAATAAAATTTTCACCTACAGCTTTTCTTACACTTTTAACCAATTCAATGGGTAATTTTATTCTATTTTCATAAGAACCACCCCACCCATCAGTTCTTTTATTTGTTTTTGCTGCTATGAATTGATTGATTAGATACCCTTCAGAACCCATAATTTCTACACCATCATAACCTGCTTCTTTTGCTAGCTTTGTAGAATTTACAAAATCTTTAACCGTTCTTTTTATTCCTGATTCTTTTAACTCAAAAGGTTTAAATGGACTTATAGGTGATTTTATTGCAGATGGAGCCACACATAATGGATGGTATCCATAGCGACCCGTATGTAAAATTTGCATACATATTTTACCTCCTTCATTATGTACTGCATCTGTAATTACTTTATGATGACGAGCATGTTTTTTTGTACTCATACGTGCAGAAAAAGGAACAGTCAACCCTTGTATATTTGGTGATATACCTCCAGTAACAATTAATCCAACCCCACCTTTTGCACGTTCAGCATAAAAAGCTGCCATTCTTTTAAATCCGTTTTTTTCTTCTTCTAAACCTGTATGCATAGACCCCATTAAGATTCTATTTTTTAATGTGGTAAATCCTAAATCTAAAGGTTCAAAAATATATTTGTATTTAGTCATTGGGTTGTTTCTCTGTTCATTTAACTATTATGCTTGCATAATAATTATGCAAGTTACTAGATTTTTTCTAAAAATAAAAAGTGGATTATATAATCATTTATAAAGGTACATATTTACAATAAATTAAAATTATATTTTTTTCTTAAAAAACTATTGTAAGAAATAAAAGGATTTGTATATTTGCGGACGATTTTAGCAAGGGCTAATCTAAAAGTTAAAGAAGATTTTAAAGACATATTAAAATGAGTAAAAGAACGTTTCAACCGTCAAAGAGAAAAAGAAAGAACAAACATGGCTTTAGAGAGAGAATGTCTAGCGTTAATGGTAGAAAGGTTTTAGCTAGAAGAAGAGCTAAAGGCAGAAAGAAAATTTCAGTTTCATCAGAAGCTAGTCCAAAAAAATAATGATTTTATTATTTTAACCATATATTAAGGTGTTACTTTTACTAGTAACACCTTTTTTTATATCTTTTTAATAAGTTTAATAAAAAATTTAGCAAAAAAAATCATTTTTTTTAATATTTGTATCTGCAAAAAACTATCCTAAATGCCTAAAGACAATTCAATAAAATCAGTTTTAATAATTGGCTCTGGTCCAATTATTATTGGTCAAGCTTGTGAGTTTGATTATTCAGGAAGCCAATCGATTCGTTCTCTAAAAGAAGAAGGGATTGAAGTTACCTTAATCAATTCAAATCCTGCAACGATAATGACAGATCCGTCATTGGCTGATAATATCTATCTAAAACCTCTAACCACTAAATCAATCGTTGAAATATTAAAGAAGCATCCAAATATTGATGCTGTTTTACCAACTATGGGTGGTCAAACTGCTTTGAATTTATGTATAGAAGCTCAAGACAAAGGTATTTGGGAAGATTTTAATGTGAAATTGATTGGTGTAGATATTGATGCCATTAATATTACAGAGGATAGGGAACAATTTAGAAAATTAATGATTGAGATTGGTATAGGTCAAGCCCCATCAACTACAGCAACATCCTTTTTAAAAGGAAAAGAAATTGCTCAAGAATATGGTTTCCCTTTAGTAATTCGCCCTTCGTTTACTCTTGGAGGTTATGGAGCTTCAATTGTACATAATGAAGAAAATTTTGATGATTTATTAAGTCGCGGTTTGGAAGCTTCGCCTATCCATGAAGTCCTTATTGACAAAGCATTATTAGGTTGGAAGGAGTACGAATTGGAATTATTAAGAGACAAAAATGACAATGTTGTTATTATTTGTACAATAGAAAATATGGATCCAATGGGAATTCATACAGGTGATTCTATTACAGTAGCACCTGCTATGACCTTGAGTGATACAACTTATCAAAAAATGCGTGATATGGCAATACATATGATGCGTTCTATTGGTGATTTCTCTGGAGGGTGTAATGTGCAATTTGCGGTAAGCCCAGATGATAAAGAAGATATTATCGCCATAGAAATTAATCCACGTGTTTCTCGTTCATCCGCTTTAGCATCAAAAGCTACTGGATATCCTATTGCAAAAGTTGCTACAAAACTAGCTATTGGCTATCATTTAGATGAATTAGAAAATCAAATTACCAAAACTACCTCAGCATTATTTGAACCGACATTAGATTATGTAATTGTAAAAATACCACGGTGGAATTTTGATAAATTTGAAGGTTCAGAACGTACTATTGGCTTACAAATGAAATCTGTTGGCGAAGTAATGGGTATTGGCAGGTCTTTTCAAGAAGCCTTACATAAAGCCACGCAATCACTTGAAATTAAGCGTAATGGATTAGGTGCGGACGGCAAAGGATATAAAGATTATAATCAAATTATCGACAAATTAACCAACCCTAGCTGGGATCGGGTTTTTGTAATTTATGATGCCATTCAAATGGGAATGTCACTCAGTAGAATTCATGAAATTACAAAAATTGACATGTGGTTTTTAAAACAATATGAAGAATTACATGCTCTTGAAAAAGAAATTTCAACATACACACTTGAAACTTTACAACGTGACTTATTGTTAGAAGCCAAGCAAAAAGGTTATGGTGATCGGCAAATTGCACACATGTTAGGTTGTTTAGAAAGCGAAGTATATACGAAACGTCAAGAACTCAATATCAATAGGGTTTATAAATTGGTAGACACATGTGCCGCAGAGTTTAAAGCTCAAACACCGTACTACTACTCTACTTTTGAAAATAACAGCATCCAAAACGGTAAAGTTCTTGTTGAAAACGAATCGATTGTTACAACTAAAAAGAAAATTATTGTGTTGGGTTCAGGCCCGAATAGAATTGGTCAAGGCATTGAATTCGATTATTGTTGTGTGCATGGTGTACTAGCTGCCAAAGAATGTGGTTATGAAACCATTATGATTAACTGTAACCCAGAAACTGTTTCTACAGATTTTGACACTGCTGACAAACTTTATTTTGAACCTGTTTTTTGGGAACATATTTACGATATTATCCAACATGAAAAACCCGAAGGTGTAATTGTACAATTAGGTGGACAAACAGCATTAAAACTCGCTGAAAAGTTTGATAAATATGGTATTAAAGTTATTGGAACATCTTTTGAAGCACTAGATTTAGCTGAAGACAGAGGACGTTTTTCAAAATTATTAGAAGATTTAAATATTCCTTTTCCTCAATTCGGAACAGCTACTACCGCAGATGAAGCTTTAGCTGTGGCGGATGAATTGGACTTTCCTATTTTAGTGCGACCATCTTATGTTTTGGGAGGTCAAGGCATGAAAATTGTCATCAACAAACAAGAATTAGAAGAACATGTTATTGATATTCTTAGAAAAATACCAAATAATGTATTACTCTTAGATCATTATTTAGATGGTGCCATTGAAGCTGAATCTGATTCAATTTGTGATGGTGAAGATGTTTATACTATTGGCATTATGGAACATATTGAACCTTGTGGCGTACACTCAGGAGATTCAAATGCTACCTTGCCTCCGTTTAATCTTGGAGAATTTGTCATGCAACAAATAAAAGACCATACCATAAAAATTGCAAAAGCTTTAAAAACAGTAGGACTCATAAACATTCAATTTGCTGTTAAAGATGATATTGTATATATTATTGAAGCCAACCCTAGAGCATCTCGAACTGTTCCTTTTATTTCTAAAGCCTACGGTGAGCCTTATGTAAATTATGCAACAAAAGTTATGTTAGGTGAAGCTAAAGTAAAAGATTTTAGTTTTAATCCACAATTAAAAGGATACGCGATTAAACAACCTGTGTTTTCATTTAACAAATTTCCTAATGTAGATAAAAAACTTGGGCCTGAAATGAAATCGACAGGCGAAAGTATTCTCTTTATTGACGATTTAAAAGATGATCAATTTTATGAATTGTATTCTAGGCGTAAAATGTATTTGAGTAAATAATTCTATTTATTTATGACAAATTTTTTAATTAAATTGGTATAATCTCAAATTGATCAAAAACAAAAAAAGCTCAGTAGCATTATCTACTGAGCTTTCTATATATTTTTTATTTAGGTCTATTTATTCTAAGAAGCCATCTTTTCCCCAATCAGCAATAACTTTCTTTTGAGCATCTGATAATGGCCCATTAGGTGGCATTGTACCATCAGCCACTTTACTTGTTACCCCTGCACTAGCAGCTTTCACTTCAGCAAAATTTGTTAGGTGTATTGGTGCTCCGTTAGCTAATTCAGCACCATGACAACCCAAACAATTACCATCTATAATTGCCTTTACATTTTTAGTATACGTTACTTTTTCTGCAGCTGGTTCTTCTGGAGCATCATCATCTGAAGAACATGAGATAATAGCAAATGAAAAAATAAATAGTAATAAAGATAATTTTACTGTGGCATTAAATTTGTTTTTCTTAGAAATTTTCATAATTAAGTCTTTTGTTAAATTGTTATTAAAATTAAATAATTATTTACGAATATATAAAAAACAACTCATTTTATTGTGTTTTATTGTATTAAATTATATGTTTTTTAAATATTTAAATATTTATTCTATTATTGTATATCCGTTTAATGTCCATTAGCTGTAATGCTAGCTATTACTAGCCTATCAAAGATTTGTTCTCCAAAATACCTTCGATTAAGTTTGTAAACAAATTCATTGAGATACAGTTGTAGATATTTT
>Ga0209633_10002082_pt1 | contig 19802 bp, 19 predicted proteins | sample Cruoilmetagenom1_FD_187290 | JGI IMG/M metagenome (GOLD analysis project Ga0209633, IMG submission 187290) | Oil polluted marine microbial communities from Coal Oil Point, Santa Barbara, California, USA - Sample 1 (SPAdes) (version 2) | ecosystem: Environmental > Aquatic > Marine > Oil seeps ... | reverse complement strand
GAGAACGTTTCTTTTGCAGACCTGAAACAAACTTTACTTTATTTTGCCCGTGAAATGTTTGGAAAGCATGTTGAGATTCGGCTCCGTCCGTCCTATTTTCCATTCACCGAACCTTCGGCCGAGATGGATATCAGCTGTCAGATCTGTGGCGGTAAAGGTTGCAATGTCTGTAAATACACCGGGTGGCTGGAAATCCTTGGTTGCGGTATGGTAGATCCCAATGTTCTGGAATTCAACAACATTGATTCGAAAAAATACACAGGATTTGCTTTTGGCATGGGCATAGAGCGGGTCGCCATGCTTAAATACCAGGTAAAGGATTTAAGGCTATACTTTGAGAATGATGTCCGTTTCCTGGAACAATTCAAAGCAGCCTACTAAAACATCATTTATTAAACCCATCGGCATCTATTTCAAAAGGGGTGTTTTGGATTGAACTGTGGTGTTTTGGAGTGAACCGGGATGTTTAGCGAAGCTAAATACCACTTCACGACAGAATACCCCTTTGAAATTCCCAGATGGGTTTAATCCTCAATAATGATTTTGTGGGCGATGGGAAAGGCTTTTTCGTAATTGGCTGATACACCACAATACCTTGTGACGGACAGGTTCACAGCTTTTTCTACATTTTTTCTATTAATATCTTTTCCTTTGAATCTGAAGATAAGTTTCATCCCTTCAAATCTCTTGGGGTGCTCTTCGGTAATATCTCCCTCAACTTCAATGGAGAAGTCCTCAAAATTAACTTTCATCTTTTTAAGAATGGAAGCCACATCCATACCTGTACAACCGGCCAGAGCAACCATCATCAGGGGTTTTGGTCTGGGTCCGGTATTCTTCCCCCCGTATTCTATGGATGAATCCATATAAATCTTATGTCCATCAACTTCTGCTTCAAAGCCCAGGTCGCTAAGCCATCTGGTTGTAATTGTTTCTTTCATTGCTCTATCTTTTCAATACATATTTAATTATTTTTGACTTATATAATTTAGTTCAATGCAAAACGATCTTTTTGATTTAAGCTGTGATTCCTGCACCATCCGGACACATTCTCTATTCCGACATCTTGAGGAACAGGAACTACAGGAGATTATGCTTAACAAGATAACAGAATCTTACAAAAGAGGCTCTATCGTTTATCAGGAAGGGAATCGAATGAAGGGATTCTGTTGCGTCCAGTCCGGTATAATTAAAATATATCAAACCGGATTTGATGGAAAAGAGCAGATTATCAGATTTGCTAAACCTGGAGATATTATAGGATACCGGTCCGTGGTAAGCAATGAACCGGCCTGTACCACCACAGAGGTTATCGAAGAGGCTGTTCTCTGTCATATTCCCACAGAAATACTTCTTAATCTTGTAAAAACCAATGGTAACTTTGCTGTTGAATTGATGAAGTTAACCTGCAAAGAGCTTGGTGAGGCCAACTCCTATATAACTGATATTGCGCAGAAAACAGTAAAGGAGAGACTTGCGGAAATCCTGATTCATCTGGATGATGAATTTGGCGTAGACTCACAGGGTGTTCTCAATATATCACTGACACGGGAAGAGCTTTCCAATATTGTAGGCACTGCTACAGAGTCTATTATCAGGTTGCTTTCAGAATTTAAAACCCGAGCTTACATCGAAATAAACGGCCGAAAAATAAAAATCCTGGACAAACCAGGATTAAAATATATTGCCAATATATAGCTGAATATTCTACTCAACAAACTTGCCAATAGCAATATGGCCGATGAGGCCCACAATGATTAACACGAGGCTAAGCGCAAGAGAAGTATTGGTCTGTGATCCGCTAAAAACCACTACACCCAAAATGATTACACCAATCAGAATAATCAGAAGTCCGGCATTCTTCAATAAAGTTCCTAACATAACTGCATCAGTTTCAATTCTCCACAAATATATATAAAATATCAAAATAAAAAGTTCTGACTATCCCTATATTTGCCCAGGTGTTCATAAGCATTTCTGGTAACCTCTCTTCCCCTGGGTGTTCGCTTAATATAGCCTTCTTTTATAAGGAAGGGTTCATACACCTCTTCAATGGTTCCAGCCTCTTCTCCAACCGCTGTAGCAATAGTATTCAAACCGACCGGTCCACCCTGAAACTTATCAATAATCGTCGTAAGAATTTTATTATCCATTTCATCCAGGCCCGAGCGGTCGATATTTAAAGCATCCAGACCGTACCTGGTGATCTCCATATCAATAATACCACTCCCTTTTACCTGGGCAAAATCTCTGATTCTTCTCAATAAAGCATTGGCAATCCTGGGTGTTCCCCTGCTTCTTGATGCAATTTCAACAGCAGCATCACCTTTAATTTCAACTTTTAATATTCCCGACGATCTCTTCACGATACCTGTTAATATATCAGCATCGTAGTACTCAAGCAATGAGTTAATTCCAAACCTGGCACGAAGTGGGCCTGTTAATAAACCCGACCGGGTGGTAGCTCCAATGAGTGTAAAAGGTTGCAGGGAGAGCTGTACCGATCGTGCAGCCGGGCCTTTATCAATCATGATATCAATACAGTAATCTTCCATGGCTGAGTAGAGATACTCCTCCACAATAGGGGAGAGCCGATGAATCTCATCGATAAACAAAACATCTCCCTCTTCTAATCCAGTAAGAAGCCCTGCCAGATCTCCAGGTTTATCCAGCACTGGACCGGAAGTAATTTTAATCCCCACCTCCATTTCATTGGCTATAATATAAGCCAGGGTAGTTTTACCCAGTCCGGGTGGTCCGTGCAACAATACATGATCCAGGGCCTCATCCCGCAGGCGGGCAGCCTCCACAAAGATCTTTAAATTCTCTACGATCTTCTTCTGACCATCAAAATCAGAAAATATGGCAGGCCTTAATCGTGCTTCTATCTCCAGGTCGGCATCTGATAAATCTTTATCTCTGAATTCAAAATCTTCAACCATAGGTCCATTAACGAATTAGTTTTACATCACTTTCCGGAAGTTTGATTTTTACTCCATTGATGCGCTGTTCCACATTATTTTTATAAGTAATGGTCATCACCAGGTTCCCCTCCTGATCATACTTTTTCCAGTTCTTCTCCCGGATACCCATTTCATAATATTGTTCCTCCTTGAGGGTACCGTCGGGATAGTAATACTTGTGCCTTTTATCTGGATTTCCCTGTGAATAGGTCCCTTCATATTTAAGAGCTCCATTGGGATAAAAATACTTCCAATCTCCTTCCCTCAAACCAATCACATAGCTCCCTTTCTCCTTATGATCTCCAACCTGGTAAATCCACTCCCCTTCCTTTTCTCCCCCAATATAGTCACCCCTGGTAAGAATGTTTCCACCGGGATCATACTCCACAAACATCCCATCTTCTCGTCCATTGAAGTAACTCTCTTCCCTCCACTTGTTTCCATTAGGATAGTACCAGTTCCAAATTCCCATAAACCTGTCTCTCTCAAATCTACCCTTCTGTTCAACACTTCCCTTTTGTAAAAAATAGGTCCATGTACCCGAGCGTTGATTGTTCTGGTAGTTTCCTTTTGCCCGTACCTCACCACCCGGGTATAAATCCGTCCAGGCACCTTTTCTTCTTCCCTGTTCATCAATGATTCCCTCCGAAACTTTCTGGCCAAGTTCGTTATAGAGATAGGCATTCTCAACCACTCCGGCTGTATCAAAGAAACGATGAATTCCCACAGGCACACCCTCTTTGAATCCGCCAGTAAAAATAAGCCTGCCATCCTGATCATAGGTGCTTTTCATATCCAGCAACTCCTTCATGTCCTCATCAATTTCCTCCACGATGGTACCCCGTTCATATCGCAGGGCCATTACCAAATCTCCTTTTCCATCAAATTCCCTGTAATAGCCATGAAGCTGATTATTCAGATAGTGCTCTTCCTTTTTTATCCTCCCGCTTTCATAATAATCTCGGAAAGTTCCCTGTTTATTTCCCTCTTCATCCGTTCTGTTTACACGTTCCCTGTCAATGACATAGTTGTCCTTATACTGAACCACCGTGATCAGTGTACTATCCTTTGAAAACTCCCTCGATAATCCTTGCTTTTTTCCATCTTTATAGAAGACTATCAACTTTAATTCCCCTGTTTGATGATAATATAGCGACGATCCTTCCTTTCTTCCTAAAATATATAACTCACTGGAAATCAAAGTGGGCTGTCCGGGATTTTGGGGATTATTATAAATGTACTTATTTGAATATCCGCTCTTTTCTCCAATCTTATAAGAAATCTGCTCGCTTAGTTCTCCAGCCTGATTATAAAAATTCCAGATGCTATCCAGTAAAAAATTAGTGCGTGTACCTTCCGATTTTATTACCCCTGTTACATAATAGGTTCGCCAGTAAGCATCTGGTTTTCCATCCCTCATCATACCTTCGCTCGATACCTGATCATTGGGATAAAAAAATTGCACAAAACCATTTTGAATTTCCTCATCCTGACCAGATAAAGGCATATGCCACAATCCTAATAACAGGATCGTCAGTACATATTGAAAAAAACCTTTTAACATGCAGACAGCTTATAATTGAAGACGTTTTGATATATCAAGCATTCTGACTATTGACCCCCTGGCTCTATCCATCAAATCCTGTTCCAAAGTTATTTCAGGAAGCTCATACTTCAAAGTATTATAGATCTTTTTAAGAGAAATCAGTTTCATATATTTGCAATCGTTGCATGCACAGGTAGAATCATTGGGTGGCGCAGGAATAAAGTGTTTATCAGGACTGGCCTTTCTCATCTGGTGAAGAATTCCTGATTCTGTTGCTACAATATACGACTTTCCCTTATCCCTGATCGTATAATTCAACAGTGCCGTGGTAGATCCAATATGATCTGCAACAATCAGAATTTGCTTTTCACATTCAGGATGTGCAATTATTTGAGCTTCAGGATATTTCTTCTTTATCTCAAGAATTCTCTCCAGACTGAATTCTTCGTGCACATGACAGGCTCCATCCCATATCACCATATCTCTGCCTGTCATACTTTTTATATAGTTACCCAGGTTTCGATCGGGTGCAAATATTATTTTTTCTTCTTTTGGAAGGCTCTCAATAATCTCAAGGGCATTGGTCGAAGTACAAATGATATCTGTTTGCGCCTTGATTTCTGCTGTGGTATTAACATAGGAAATTACTGTATGAGAGGGATAGTTCTTTTTAAAAGCTGCAAATTCTTTCGGAGGACAGGAATCGGCCAGGGAACAACCTGCCTGAAGATCCGGAATAAGAACCTTCTTTTCAGGCGCAAGTATCTTGGCTGTTTCTGCCATAAAATGCACTCCGGCAAATAGGATAATATCTGCTTCAGTTGCGGCGGCCTGTTGCGACAAGCCCAGGCTATCACCCACAAAATCGGCTATATCCTGAACTTCACCTTCCTGATAAAAATGGGCCAGGATAACAGCGTTCTTTTCTTTTCGCATAATCTCAATCTCATTAACAATATTGAGCGACTTATCCACATCAAGGTCTATATAACCTAATTCTTCCATTTTCACTTTATTCACAATACTCATCTTATATTTATATTAATATATTAAAGTATAAATCTTAACCAATGATGATGATAGGCGGTTGATTCTGTTTTAAAAAAACAGAAGGTATCTTTGCATAATCAATTATTCAATGATTTAACACACACTATTAACAACCGGGATATTTGTTAAGTTTTGAAAATTGGCATGTTACAAAAAAACTTAACAACTGTTAACATCTGGTTGACTTAATAAAAACATTTCCAATACAAAGATAATGACTGTTGACAATCTGTTTATTTTTCATGGTAAAGTTAGCTTAATTCACGGGTTCGGATGAAAGGCCCACCTGAGAGCCGGTTTTTTAAAATAAATTAACAACAAATCAACAGCCCGATTGTTAAAAAAGTAGAAAAATGAAAAGAACCCTGGCCATTGCTTCGGATCATGCTGGATACCAGATGAAACTTTCTATAATCTCTTACCTGGAAGGGAAAGGGTATGAAGTGAAAGATTTCGGAACAAACTCAAGCGATGCTGTGAACTACCCTGATTTCGGACATCCTTTGGCAGAAGCTGTTGAATCGGGCAGGTTCAACTCAGGCATATCGCTGTGTGGAAGCGGAAACGGCATTAACATGGTGACTAATAAACATCAGGGGATCAGGGGTGCATTGTGTTGGAATAAAGAAATTTCCATCATGGCCAGACTGCATAACGACGCTAATATATGCTCCTTACCGGCCAGATATTTGGATCTGGAGACAGCCATGGAAATTGTAGATGCTTTTCTGGATACGGATTATGAAGGGGGCAGGCATGATATCAGAATTAGCCACATACCCATACAGAAATAGAGGATGATATCCAATACAAGTAAATATGCCATAAGGGCTCTTATCTATCTGGAGCTATATTCTTCTAAAGAGGAAAAAAGGGGAATTAAAGTAATTGCTGAGGAATTAAATATTCCCTCTCCCTTTCTTGGTAAGATTTTGCAGATGCTTGTAAAACATCAACTACTGGGTTCCACCAAAGGACCACATGGCGGATTCTTTCTGAACAAATCAGCCATCGATATTCCGATCATGGAAATAATAGAAATCATGGATGGAAAGAACACTTTTAATCAATGTGCGATTAGAACCGCACCCTGCGACTACAGGAATCCCTGTAGCATGCATCATAAACTGGCCCCCCCAAGAGAAGAGATGAGGCGGGTTTTTGTAACAGAAACCATTGCCGACCTGGTGTCGGAGTTCAGGCAAGGGAAAGAAAAAATCAAGATTTAAGGAAGCGAAACAGGCGCCAGTTTCCAATCAAGCGAAACGACAGGTATGCGGATACCAGGCCTAAAAAATTTGACAGCAAATCGAGCCATTCGGCTCCGCGGGATAACACAACGGTAGCCTGTAACACCTCTATAAGCGCACTGGCCAGTAGGATCGCAAGTAGAATAAGGAAATTTAATACGTGGCATTTACGTGAGCACCGGTTCTCCACCAGGGCAACGAAACCGAGCGCAGCATACATTAATATATGCACTATCTTATCGATGTGGGGGATATCCCAAATAGAATCAACAGGAAAGCTATTAGCCGGAGCAAGGCTTAACAGGGCAATCACAATTGCCAGCAGAATGGAAAATTTATATTGGAACACGTACCTTAGCATAACCGGAAGGCTTTATAAGCCGGAACAAAGATGATAATTATTTTGAAATGAATGTAGAGCAACTACTCGCTTTCATGCAAGGAGAGCTTATCAAAACCTGGTTTGACCTGGGATTATTCCTTGATCGTTTCAAGGAAGAACAGGCCTATCCACCTATTCAAAGGGAAGGGAACTACGATGATTATAAAGAGGAGTTAAGATGTGGTGGAGTAGCTTTCCTGACCTTTCATTATATGGTAGATGGGGTGACTGTTGAGGTGGACAAGTACGCTTCGCTTATGAGGCGCAATATACCGGGGATTCCGGTGCATTATATTGCTGGCGATATTGACACAAAAACGGCTCCACTGATTAAAAAGGAGTATATAAAGAAGGTGATCCCAGAACTGGCAGGGTTCAATGAGTGGGAGCTGTATAAAGACTTCTTTTTTACGAGGCTTGAAAGGGGAGGTCCTGTATATAATGAACTTATCGGGAAGCTTTGGAGTCAGACCCTGGATATCGTAGAGAAACTGGGATCATATATCGAAGAGCAGGGAATCAACTTGCTTTATATTATCAACGTTTGTTCCAATCCGGGGAATGTTGCCTATGCGATGGCCCTTGTGCTGATATCCGAGTTTCTAGGGATACCGGTTATAAACAACAACCATGATTTTTACTGGGAGGGCGGGATGTGTGTTTCTGACAGGGAAAAAGCAGGAAGCAGACCCGGGCCCCGTGATTTATTTTTCACCAACTGTCACCTGGGAGAGGTTTTTTCAATTGTAGAAATGTTATACCCATGGCAATCAAGATCCTGGGTAAATGTGAATATAAACACAGGACAGTCAGAGCACCTGGTTCGCCTGAATGGCCACAACCCGGCCAATGTGATGGATATTGGTACGGCGGTAGACACCACCCATTATACTAAAAGCGACAAGCGCAAGAACATCAACACCTTTATACAACTGGAGAAAATACTATCGAGGTATGAGGAGCAATTACAGAGCTATTCGGTTGAGGATGTTTTTACACAAGAATTGGTTGCAGAGAAGAATCCCCGGCCAGTTCTTATCGGGGAGAATTCCACGCGGGTGGACCGCTTTATCAAGGAGAATATTATTCTTCTGCAGCCCACAAGAATTATCTCCAGGAAGCGGATAGAGACTTCTTTCAACCTTTTGTTAAAAATGTTTCAGGAGGAGGAAATGATAAGAAGGTTCAGGAAGACCTCTCACCTGAAGATGACCCTGATTATTACGGGGCCCATAGCATCGGGACACTATGGCTATTTTAAAAAATTGGTTGAGCGCTTCAGGGATCTTCTGAATGAGCTTGATCCCGAACTAAAAAAACGGGTATACCTGGCACTCTTATTTGGAGAGCTGGACCGGGATGTTTTTCAGGAGAGATATGAGAACCCTGCAGGGATAGCAGAGCTCTATAATATTTCCTCCCTGGTGCTTTTGCCCAGCAAAACCGAAGGACGCGGACTGCCTATTATTGAAGCAACAGCTTGTGGCACTCCCATCTTTTGCAGAAGGTATGAACCTGAACAGGTTTATTCAGAAGTGATTGGCGAACACCTGGGAGAAAGGGACCGCCTGAAAGTATTGGAGTTTAAAGGAAAAAGAATTACGGACAAAATGGTAAAGCGAATAGCGGACCGGATCTTTTTTCCGCACCGCTATACTGATGAAATCAGGCATAACCAGCGGGTTGTTTACAAGCGATACAGTCTGGATGCTTTAAATGAGAATCTGTATCAGATTTTGCAGCGGCTCTACCAACAGTTAAGGGGGAATGAGAAGATTCTGAGAATTGTCTGCGAAAGCCTGGATGATTACCGTGAGATGGTGGGCTTTTCCAATGAGAACCTACGCACATTGCTGGATACAAGGCACCGGCAATATCTTCCCGGCTATTCGAAGCTCAGTTTTATGTTTATGTTGAAATCGCTTATTGATCCAAGTTTTTTTCGCGTGGAGCAGCAGCGTATCCGCGGCATGACCTATCATTTTTCCCAATCAATTATCACCAATGATCCGGACTCAGGGTATGTGCCGGAAAAGATTCTCAACAGTTTCTTCAATGCAGTGGAGACCCTTTTTGAATATAGGGAAGGAAGCAAAAAGATACAACACGACCATTCCATGGCCTACCGTCATCGCAACAGTTATTATTATCCCTATCAGGACTACACCTTCCAGGAGCTGACCGGCCTGATCAATCTCCTTTATATAAGCATTGTTCAGCCCACCCCTCTCAATAAGGTTGACCTGAGCCCACAGTTTTTTACTGACTGGAACCTGGCTTTGATGCAGCTGACAGGAAGTTCCTATCTGGCCATTGATAACAGGAGAAGATTGATTGAAAGACTCAGAGAAAACCGACCCATAGCCTATTTCCCGGGAGCCTATATTATGTATGAACTGGAATTCTTTGCCCTGCAGTCAATTCGTTCCAGAATGAAGCTACCACTGGAAGAAACTATCACCAGGGAGTTGTTGGAAAAGGAAGCTTCCAGACTACAGGTTGTTTATATTTTTGCCCAGGAAAAAAATCTTGGAAAACAGCTAAACAAGGATGAGATCACGGATTATATTATCCATGGAATATCTGAGGAGCTGAAATTGCTCTATGAGTTTAAGGTAATCCAGATTATTCGTACAAAACAGGTTTGTGTAGGTATTCATTTCCCGCAGCTGGGTAGTCAGGCCCTAAAGGTGTTGAAAACAATCAGAGACCAGAATGGCTGTATACTGACCAATCGCAGTAATGCTGCTATGATGACCGACCTGGTTGATATGGATCGTTTCCATATCGGAAAAGTTCCTAATGAGTATACCGCTCATATGATGGGAATCCCTGTTTCCAGCGGCTACATACAATTTGTACCTGCAGGAGTGAGATCCACACTTTCATATCCTTCCCCTGTTCAAACAGCTAAGGATTTTGACCGGGGTATGAAAAGTGATCTATTTAAACGGCTTGTAAAGAAACTGGGTGAAGACGCGGTCTTTTCGGCGATCAAGGAAGACGCGGCACTTCATGGAAGTCCCTTAAAACACGTGCTTAACACACTGGATAACAGCCAGAGGCCCCTTAGTCCGGTTTCCTTTAGTTTCCTTAGTGGCACCTATGCCGACGGAATGCCATACAATGGCGCAATTGCAAGCCTTAATTTTAAAACAGAAAGTTGGGATTTTATGGCTGTTTCAACTCCCGATAGACCCAGAACGGTAAGCCAGTTTGCAAGTGCCTTCAAGAAACAAAGAGGTAAAACTGCTCAGATTGCCTGGAATGGTGGTTATATACTCAATCCGGAACTGGTAGGAAAACTCGGGCTTCCGGAAACCTACATTGGGTCTCCGCTGGGACTGTTAATTACAGGAGGAATCATGAACTCAGCTCCTCTTTTCAACAAACCCGCACTTCTTTTCTATAAAGATGGAAGTATTGATATTCAAAGAGTTAACTGCAGAAGCGGCCTGAGGGTAAGATGGAAAGGTCATGAAATACTGTTTGATCAATCGGCTTATAACAATCCGGATGGGAGAGGAATTAAGTCTTACTATGATCTCCTATTCCAGGAAGATTATATAGAGGGGGATGGGAGAACTCTTATTCACCTGTCCGGGAATATGGTCAAAGAGATATTGCATACCAGTGCGAATGAGCGGATGCCGGTGGTGCCGGTGGGACTTACTCTGGCCCTGGCTCCGGAAGATGTTCCGGGGAGATTAAAAAGCGGAGATAAGCTGGAGCTTATGGTTCCCGGATTGGAAGAAGTGAAGCATGCTGTGGAAGCGGGACCCCTGTTGCTTGAAAAGGGAAAGTGTGAAATAGATATGGAGATTGAAGGTTGGAAGCACATCAATTCAATCCGCACACAGGCTGCCAGATTGGATTACACAGAGATGCGCGGACCTAAAATTGCAGTGGGAATTAACCAAAAGAACGAACTAGCAGTGTTGACTATCAATGGAAGAATCAGAGAATCGGTGGGAGCCACCCATCAGGATATGGCGGAGATTCTTGAAGAACACGGGATGGACCGGGCCATGGGTTTTGATCCTGGTGGCAGCAGTACTCTAGTGGTGGGAAACACCACCCTGAATATCTCTCCCTATAACAGCAATTACGCAATGGACGCCTATGCTCTGCCCCCGGAACCCAGGGCGGTTTCTAATGCAATTATCGGGTTTATTGAGGAGTAGGGATGAAGGGCATCTACATTCATATACCATTCTGCCGTCAGGCATGCAGATATTGTGATTTTTATTTTTCTGTAAGCCTGCAGTACCTGGACCCTTTCGTGGATGCACTGATTGAGGAGATCAGGCAAAAAGGAGAAAACAATGCTGGCCACTCATTGGAAACCCTTTACCTGGGCGGCGGGACTCCCTCTCTTTTATCCGGAGCTCACCTGGAAAAAATTATTAATGCCATTAACAAGTACTACTCATTTCAGGAGAATTCTGAATGGACTATAGAATGTAATCCGGACGATCTGGATAGGAGTACAGTGAAAAACTTAAGGCTACTGGGTTTTAATCGGCTGAGTATCGGAATCCAGTCCTTTCATGAAAGAGACCTGGAAATCATGCGGCGATCTCATAATGCCGCTCAGGCTGAAGAATCTGTGCGGTTGGCCTCTTCGGGAGGCTTTGAAAATATCACCATGGACCTGATCTATGGAATCCCTGGACAATCTCCTGACGAATGGGTGGAGAATATCGAGAAAGCTCTCACCCTTCCGGTTTCCCACCTGAGTGCATACCATCTCACTTTTGAGCCAGGAACTGTATTTGATCACTGGAGAAAGAAGGGCCGTTTGGTTCCGGTACCTGAGGATGAAAGTGTTGATCAATATACAATGTTGAGAGAGAAACTGCTTTCCGCCGGATTTGACCATTATGAGTTATCTAATTTTGGTCGAAAGGGAATTGTATCGAAACACAATATGCTTTACTGGTCAGGCCAAAGCTATCTGGGCCTGGGTCCCTCGGCTCACTCCTATGACGGTGAGCAGCGAAGCTGGAATATCTCCTCATTAAAAGGGTATATCAGGGGTATTACGAGCGGCGAAGAGATCAGGGAAACAGAGCTTCTCACAAGCAGGGAGCTTTATCACGATTATCTGATTACTTCACTGAGAACTAAATGGGGGGCTGATCCGGTACATATTGAGGAGGTCTTTGGTAAGGAGTTTCGAAAGCATTTTGATGAAGAATCACTGACCTTTATTAAAAACGGTAGTATGTCTCTTATGGAAGGGAAGCTGTATATTGAGCCCGGACAATGGTTGATCACCGATCATATCCTAAGGGCACTGTTCATGGATTAGGCTCCGGCTGCTGCCATTGCTGCCCCAATAAGTTCTTCCAGTTTTTCCCGAAGGGTATCATAGCTGAAGTATTTTTTACCAAGCTTAAAATTATATTCAGCGATTTCAGAGGCCACCGAAGGATTATAAATAATCTCTGCCATATCCCTGACAGCCTGGTCATTAAGTTCTCCCTGTTCAATCATCACAGTCCGGAAACCTTTACTGCCGATATCGGGCAGATAGACAGGTTCGTAATTATTGACGAAGATAGGACGTCTGGCCAGCACCGCTTCTACAAAGGCATTTCCAAAACCTTCATAGGTACTAAAATAGGTACAGGCAGTGGCCCTGGCATAGGCATCTGATAAAGAAAAGCGTACTTCACCGTTTCCATTGGAAAGACCTTTGTTATGAAACAGGTGGTAGGCAAAACAGACCTGTTCGCCAAGTTTTAGATCATGGATCTGGTTTACCAGTTCATTGTAATAGGCGCTTCCAGCGTCATCAGCATAATTTCCGGTAATGATCAGCTTAATTTTTTTATCATTCAGTTCATACATGAGACGGATGGCCGATTCAATACCCTTACGCCTTACAATCCGGGTGATTTGGAAAAGAAACAGATCCGTATTACGGAAACCCATGTGTTCGGCCAGATTCTCATTTTTTTTATTCAATAAACCAAAAGGCTGATCGAAATCCATCACATTGGGTACATTGATAGCTGCACGATCGAAACGGTCTTTCAATGTGTTGGCAGCATGGGTATTTATGACAGCATGTACCGAGGAGGGGGCCCGCAGCGGAAACACCTCCGAAATGAAATCATTTATTTCTTTGTGTGGCGAGAGATATCTCTCACCACGCTCCCATGCAAAATCATGATCATGGGTAATGGTTGGTAATCCGGTTTTATGTACCGCCTTGTTGATGGCCATTCCCATTTCCAGGTGTGAGGGGAGGGCGGAAGCATTTTCAGAAATCAGTAAGTCAATCTTTCGCTCCTGAATCCAGAGCATGATCTTTTTATAGATCACCTTTGAATAGAGGTTAAGGTGCTCAATCAGCTCTTCCAGGTTGGTTTCCGGGTAGAAAAAAGCCTTTTTCTGACTCCAGAAACTCTCCGGAGAAAAGAAGGACATTTCAGGTACCAGGCTTTCTGAATCAGGGTCCATAGGACGCTCCTGGAACTGTCCCGAGAGCGTGAAGACCCTGTGTCCCATTGCTTTCAGGACATCGATCCATTTTTCGGTCTCCAGAGCAACGCCATCAACGCCACCGATCCGTCCAATAATTATACCGATATTCATACCGGAAATGGAGATTTATTTAAGTACGAAAGATGATGTTCCTATTAATTTCCCTTCAGAATAAAGCTCCACAGTATGTTCTCCAGGTACAATCTCGCCGTCGTTGGCCCAGAAAATGGAGACAGGAAGATCTTCGTTTTCGTAATTAATTACCCGGGAAGCCGAAGCAGGAATTTGCTCTCCGTTAAAATCAATTACCTCCAGTTTTGGAGATCCCAGAACCACAAGATCGGGTCTGATAATACGCAGGGAGATTCTTTTTTCACTCGTGGTGGCCACATTGTTGGCACGAAGCACAAAATCAACTCTTACTTTTACAGCTGTTCTGATTCTGTCAGACTCTTTATCGCGTTTGTTTAGCATGACCATATCGATCTGTGATGCCTGCAGCGTAGTGGCCATGTCCTTGATTTCTTCCAGCTGGGTTTTATCTTCTTCAAGTTGCTTCTTTTCGGTGCTCAGCCGTAATTCGGTGTTACGTAACTGTTTATTTTCGGCCATCAACTCCTGGTTTTGCATATTCAGGGAATCGATCTGAACAATGTAACTCCGCAAAACAGAACGCAGGGTCTCCATCTCTTTCCGGTACATGCGGATTTTGTAGGTATCTTCCGCCTGAATGGAAATCAGTTTGTCAATCTTCTCCTTCTGTTGTTGCATTTCCACCTGGAGATCCAGGTTATTTGTTTCCAGGGTGTCGTATCTGAAATAGATGTTACGTAATTCCCCCTCAAGGGAATCTTTTTCAATACGAAAAAACTCAGTTTTTTCAACCAGATCAGAGGAAACCAGGTTCAGGTTTTTTCTAGTATCAAGTAGCATGTAAACGGCAACGGCCAGTACAACTACCAGCAGGCCGAGGACTCCGTACAAAGCATTTACATTGATTTTCTTATCAGTCATATTGAAAGGATTAATTTTTTACAAATATACACATTACTTGGCAGGTAGGGAGCTTACTTCTTCAATGGTGATAATGTTGTTTACAATGGCATAGACAGTTAGACCGGAAACAGATTTGATTCCCAGCTTCGCACTGATATTTTTCCTGTGTGTCATAACCGTGTGGGCAGAGAGAAAGAGTTTTTCTGCAATCTGCCGGTTTGTTAGTCCCATGGAAATATGCCTGACAATAGTGGTCTCCCGTGGAGAAAGCTTCATGAAGTGGTTTTCTGAATCGCTTTGCTTATGGTGAGCAAGCAGGTTTTGTATTTTTTGAATGATGCTTTCTTTATCCTCCATCAGGAGAATGGATGCGTGCGCGTTATGCTGGGTATGAGAACTTTGGAGAAGAATTATTTTTTCGAGCAGTTCAGGTTTTGATATGAAAAGTTCATGCGAACGATCAAATTCAGACTGGCTCATGATAATATAGTCCACCGGGTGACTCTGAAGGTAATTAGGAAAAGGATCGCCGGCGCCAAACTCCTTCAGAACCCTCACTCCCTGAATACGGTTTAGTATTGAGACCATCCCGGAACGCAACACATAGGAGTCAATTACCAGTATGAATCCTGAAATTCTCATGCAAGAGAAGCCTTATTTAGTAATTCTCTTTCCAGGTCGGCAACCCTGGGAATCAAGACTTTATCTTCAACATCGGCATGATCCACAAGGTCTTTCATCAATATGGACAGGTCGTTCAAAACCTGGTGGTACAACTGAAGATCATCAAAGGGAGGAAGGTATTTGATGATGAGTTCAGAAAGATGCTCCAGACTGATTTCCAAACGATCGTGTTCTTTTTCAAATTCGCTGATGGAGTAGCTTTGAAGTTTTTGAATAAACTGGGGATCGGGTTTCTCCAGGGAAGATTGTCTCTCTAATTCAAGCACATAAGGCAGAATATGCTCTTCCTCCTGAGAAATATGGGTCATAAAATCTTTCTTGTAGTCGTTGAAGAAATTGGTAACCAGACTGACTTCCTTTTCTGAAAGATTTGAGCGCTCCATCAGTCGGTGTATTTTATCCGCTACCATGGGCAAGGCGATATCGGTGTAGTAGCTGTGGGTTGATTTGATATAGTTCACCATGGTACTCAGGGAGAAGAGAGCAAGGCCTTCTCCGGGAACATACAGTTCATCCAGGTAAGCATTGGCAATTTCAAGGAAAAAATCTGTATTGACCCCATGGGCAAGGCATACCTCGTCCACGCTCTTATCTCCAAAACCAGATTTCAGTTTGAATCGGGGCAGAAGGGGTAACAGCTGAAGATTCTCAAGCACCACCCTGTACATGGGTCTTTCCCGGCTTATCATCTCTTTAAATTTTGATTATGAATTTCCGTTTCAGTAATGCCATATTTTTCATCTTCCTCCAGGTTTCCCAAAGGTTCTACATGAACCATAACATCGTATATATTCCGAAGGTTTGATTTAATGCTGTTCTCCACATTTTTTGCAATATCATGTGCTTCTTTAACGGGAAGATCAGGATCAACTTCAATATCGAGGTTGATCATATAGTAATGTCCAATTTTCCGTGCTCTGACACGGTGGGGATTGTGGGCGCCTTCCACGGAGCGAACCGATTGGAACAGTTTATCGTAGACCTCCGTGTTATCGATTCCATCCATCAGGTCGATATTGGATTTCATAAAGATCTTAAATCCAGTGTACATAATGAACAGAGAGATCAAAAGAGCGATGATGCGGTCGATAAGGGGTTCTTTCAGGACCACTGTAACAATCAGACTGGCCAGGACGCTCAGAGACAGAAGGATGTCATTACGCATATTTTTGGCATTGGCAATTAACATGGTGCTCTCCACTTTTTTGCCTGTTCGCGAGAGTAAAAGAGTCAGGAAAAATTTACCCAGAATCGAAACCAGCGTAACCCAGATAGCGAGTCTGCCCGGAGTCTCCATGGAAGTTCCCGCCACAAGTATGCGCAGGGTAGAGAAAGCAAGCTGGGCTCCCGCGAAGAAAATCATAAAAGAAAGCACCTTGGTGGCAACGGTATCTGCTTTTTTATATCCATAAGGGAATTTGATATTTGGAGGCCTGGCAATGATTCTGGCCGCCACCAGCACCACCAGAGACGAGACAATATCTGATACAGAGTCTATACCATCCGCAATTACCGCAAAACTCCCGGATATAAATCCTGCCGCCAGCTTTAGAAAAGCCAGCAGGGTATTACCGATAATTGCCCACCAGGACGCGCGAATAATTTTTTGTTCCCTTGTCATCTACCTTGATTTGTATGGATGAGGCTGGGGGCATGGTTTGTATTAAACTCAAATTGAAGAGTGATGTGTACAATCTTGAATTCTAAGTGCAGACACCTTTCGAGCTCATCCTGAACCTGTTTTACCTGACTGAGCTGTAGATCATTCTTTAATTCAACATGGGCCTCCAGGTGAACTTCCTGATCGGTAAGCATCCAGGCATGAATATGGTGGATATTTAATACCTCCGGCTCTTGCTCAACCCTGCTCTTTATGAGGGAAAGATCAAGATGATCAGGAGCCGATTGCATAAGAATACTAACAGAATCCTTCAGGATAATAAATCCGGAACGAATAATATAAATTGAAATGATCACGGTAATTATGGGGTCGATCCAGCTGATTTGAAAAACCTGTATCATCACAGCACCAATGATAACTACCACGGAAGAAAGGCTGTCACCGATCAGGTGAATATAGGCTGCCTTTACATTGATGCTTTTGCTTGCATCATTTCTAAGGATGAGCACCGCGTAAAGGTTGGCAAGCAAGCCGATCATTCCCACCACAAGCATGATCATGGAGTTGATGGGAGCAGGGTTTTGCCAGCGGTGCCAGGCCTCCTTTATCAGGAAGACACTCATAACAATAAGTATGACCGCATTGATCAGAGCAGCCAGGATTTCCATCCGCTTATATCCAAAAGTCTTTTTTTGATTGGCCTCTCGCTTCCCGATTATGGTGGCCAGGTAAGCAATGAAAGTGGCAAAGGTATCACTGAGATTATGAAGGGCATCGGAGAGAAGAGCAAGGCTGCCCGAAAGGAGTCCCCCCGCAATCTCAACCACAGAAATCACCAGGTTGAGAAAGGTTGCCACCAGCAGATTTTTTTCGTTTACCGCGTGGTGGTGATGTTTGTTTTTACGTCTGACTCTTTTTTTCTCCGACATCTAAATAAACAGTAAGAGGCTAAGTGCCATAACAGCCATTCCGGCTAAAAAGCCATATATGGAGTGGTGATGTAAACCATACTCCCTGGCCGTGGGCAGCAGTTCATCGATTGAGATAAATACCATGATTCCGGCCACTCCGGCAAAAATAAAACCGAAGAGATTGTCGTTCAGAAAAGGCATCAGAATCCACCAGGCGAGCAGTGCACCTATGGGTTCAGCAAGACCTGAAAGGAAAGAGAGAAAGAAGCCCCTTTTTTTACTTCCTGTACCGTAGGAAATGGGTACCGACACAGCTATGCCTTCCGGGATGTTGTGGATGGCGATGGCCACAGCGATGGGAATGGCCAGGGTAGGATCGGTAAGACCGGCCATAAAAGTAGCAATTCCTTCCGGGAAGTTGTGTATTCCGATGGCCAGAGCCGTAAACAGGCCCATGCGTACCAGTTTTGGATCCCGGTTTTTGTTTACACTCATGTCTTCAACCTTCCTGATTTCGTGAGGATTTTCCTGGGAGGGAATCAATTTATCGATCAGGGCAATTATTAGAATTCCGGCAAAAAAAGCAAGCACAGCATACCAGGCAGCCAGTTTATCTCCATATGCCGGGATAAGAGAGATGCGTGCTTTTTGCAGAATCTCAACGAAGGAGACATAGATCATTACTCCTGCAGAAAACCCCAGACTGACAGAAAGGAAACGGGTGTTTGTACTTTTAGTGAAAAAGGCGAGCGCGCTGCCAATTCCGGTCGACAGACCAGCAAAAAGGGTAAGCCCAAATGCAAACCAGAAATTACCTGTCTCCATAAAGAAACTTTTTTAGCTGGCTTTTCTACCTTTTTTCGGGGCTTTGGGAATGGGCTCCTGTGAAAAGAAATGGGGTCGCTTAGCGGTCCAGACAATCATGATTACTCCTGCAAGAATGAAAGGGAGGCTGAGTAGTTGGCCCATATTCAATTGCATTCCGGATTCAAAAGCCACCTGGTCATTCTTCACGAATTCAATAAAGAAACGGGCAGAGAAAAGCAGGATCATAAAGATGCCGAAAATAAAACCGTCCCGCATCTTCAAATTATTTTTACGGTAGAAAATAAAAAGGACCGTAAAAATTAAAAGGTAACTAAATGCCTCATAGAGTTGAGTCGGATGCCGAGCTACAGTGGGAAGCAGCTCTCCGGTATTGGAGTCATATAACCTGTCTCTGACAAACTCAAAGCCCCAGGGAAGGCTGGTAGGACCACCGTAAATCTCGGAATTAAATAGATTTCCCAAGCGTATAAATGCTCCACCCAGGGCCACTACAATAACGATGCGATCAATCATCCAGAGGAAGGAGAGTTTGTGTTTACGCACGTATAACCAAAGCGAAAGCAGGATGCCGATGGCAGCACCGTGACTGGCCAGTCCACCTTTCCATATTTTAAGGATTTCCAGAGGATTTGCCAGAAAGTAATCCGGCTCATAAAAGAAACAATGACCCAGGCGGGCACCAATAACTGTACCTACGGCAATGTAGATCAATAGCTGATCCATCATTTCTGAAGTAAGCCTTTCGGTGGCAAGGTAGCGGGTAAAAACGATATACCCAGAAAGGAAAGCCGAAGCAAACATCAAGCCGTACCACCGGATGCTTAGTTGTCCAATATTGAAAATTTCGGGATCTACATTCCAGGTGATGGCATCAATTATCATAAGGGCCGTATTTATTATTAAAACTACAAATATAATAAGATTCCGGGGGTTTCCCCTGAAGCTTATATCTTTGTATGTTTGCACTAAACCGATGGAACGTGTCTATTAAATACATATACTATCTCCCTGTAATCCTTTTTTGCTGGAGCTGCGCCCAGCAGGGAAGTCCCTCTGGTGGTCCGCGCGATGAGAGT
>Ga0209633_10002081_pt1 | contig 19809 bp, 17 predicted proteins | sample Cruoilmetagenom1_FD_187290 | JGI IMG/M metagenome (GOLD analysis project Ga0209633, IMG submission 187290) | Oil polluted marine microbial communities from Coal Oil Point, Santa Barbara, California, USA - Sample 1 (SPAdes) (version 2) | ecosystem: Environmental > Aquatic > Marine > Oil seeps ... | reverse complement strand
AAAGAAATCAGTTGATCGGCTGATCTGAATAACGGGCTCAAGGCCTTGGAGGTTCCTCAGCCTGATCAACTGCGCGACAGTGGTTAGCTAAACACAATGCCGCTGTGGAAGATACAAGAGGTTCCCTGGTTTCACCGCGCTTGTAATATAGCCTGTGCCTCGGTATCGCCCGCCTGCGCCGCCTGGCGCAACCATTGCAAACCCTGTTCATGTAAAATGCCCGATGGATAGCTCTGAATGAGTATTTTACCCAGTTGCCGCTGCGATGTGACGTCGCCTTCCTCGGCAGCCTTTTCATACCAGTAGGCGGCAGTCTCGCCATGCGAAGCAGCAATGCATCCGCCTTGCGTATAGGTATCCGGATCATAGCGCCGCGCATATTCAGCCGCCATGGCGGCATCGCGCTGAGCAGCCCCATGATAAACGATCATGGCGGCATCACAATCATTTTCCTGTTCCCACACGTGCCCTTGGGCAAACATGGCCTCAGGATCGAGCGCATCCGTGCCCGACAGATAGGCTTGCGCCCGGGAACGGCCTCGCAACTCTGTCCGCTGGTTCGTGGAGCTCTGTTCGGGAGGCGTTTTCGATCCGGTTCCATCATCGGAGCCGCCGTCAATTTTTTTATCGTCGAACGTCACAACTTCCTCAACAGCCGGAACCTCGTCTTTCGCAACAGTCCCCTTTGTATGGTCACGAAACCATCCGAAGTACTGCGCGAACCCTATCAACGCGCCGACTAACAACAGCAGGAATACCAGAAGGTACAACCAACGGCGAATTTTAACCACTCGTTTCGCTTCAGGATTTTCTGCGCCAGCTTGCACATCCATCGCATCCTGAGGTTTTAGTGGATCCAGGCCATCATTCGAATCGGCAGAACTCGGTAAATCTGTGATTGGGTCGGTCTCACCAACAAGCTTGGCTACCGGTTCTATTTTAGCCATAGGCCCGGATATTTTTCTAGCGACGGATCCGAGCAAACGACCTTCAATCCTGAGCAGAGCTGTTTTCCTGACGCCATGGATATCAGTAAAAGTCATCTGTACTGCACCTGGAGACGCTGCAATCAGGGCATCAATCATGCGAGAATCTAGCCTGCCACACCACTCTGGCTGATTTGCGCTTTCACCCCGCAGCTCATGCCAACCCTCAGCGGTCTGCCACATTTCATCCCCATGATCCGGATTACCAAGATACTTATAATCCGCCGAACGCTGAAAAGCCGCCCGAATGGATTGTTCCACCTCGGCTCCGCGGATAGACAAATCCGCTTCTCCAGGACCCTTGGGCTGTACCACGCATTCAGTCATCGGTTTTCTCCAATGAAGGCGGAGCATCCGATCTGGAATCAATCAGCTCTAGAATTTCTCCCAATCTTGCATTTTGCTGCGGCGAGATTTCCCGACCCGCCGTATAACCAGCGTTATCCTGTGCCAACTTCTCAAAAGCGCCAAACCAGTCCATGATATAACGCCCGGAAAAGTTGAAAGGCTGTTTCGAAAGTTGAGGCAGATTGCGCCCCGAGATAGGTGGTGGCGGCTCAAACGCACGGCGTCCGGATTTTTCCATCGAGAAAGGACGCGCTTCCAGAGGTTTATTCGCCAAATCCAGATAAGCAAGGAAATTATTGATGTGGCGTTGTGCCACCAGAACCTGGCGCTGCGCCAAAGTCTGGCGCATGACGGAAACCCTTTTTTCACCTTCAGCAAGACTTTGCACCAGCCTTGGTTCGAGTTGCACGCGATCAGCCGCAGTAACCAATTCATCAACGATTTGGTCGAGTATTCTGACCGGAAGACCGAGGAATATCGGAGTGCTCTCATTTTCCGACAGGCTGCGCATTTTTTGAATCCAGTCCGCCATGGCATCATGAGCGAACGATGTAGCGTGATCAGATTTCACCTCAGATGCCGGGTGTTCAGGTGCGTCATTCATCCCCAGATCCAGGCTGACCAGTGCATCCATGGCGTCCCAATCCATGTTGGAAGTTTTTTCCGGTTCAGATTCAGCGTCTTCATTCGGTTCACCGTTTGGTTTGGAACGCAGATATACTGGCAGTAAACGCTCATCATTCAACTGCAAAGCATGCATCAATTCTGCGAATCGTCCCGCTCTTGGCGCAAGCGCGGCAATAATTTGTTTCACCATTTTATTCTTCTCAGCCAACGCGCCAGCGCCTTCCCGATGGTAAAAGTAACCCAGTCTTGACAGGGTTCTTTCCGTCATCTCATCAATCTGTTCCTCGATGCGTTTGAGCTTGTATTCGACACGCGCCGCATTTTTCAGACGTTCGATTAGATAACGAATCCCACCATTGTTCATGCCGATCATCTCATCCCACGATTTTGGTGCATCCAAGATATATTTGCGCGCCATCTCACTGTCGAGAAAACTGCGCTGCAACTGCGCCAGCCGGGTGCTCTGATCGGGCAGTAGATCAAGCTCCCGTCCGTTTCTGGTTTCGATGATCCCTGCCGCCATGCATGGTTTACGCACCAGGAAAATGTTGTTAAACGCTTGCCCCGCTCGCCATTCATGAATCCAGGAATATTGTCCAAAACGCTCCATCACTGTCATTTTCAACATATCCTGCCAGCCGATACGCATCATGTCCTCGGTCTGATCCGGAACGGGCGCGAGCTTGAAATCGAACATGGTGACTGCCCAAAAAAGCCCCGTTTCCTTTTCCTGACGCATTTGCGGACTCCCCCCCTGCGTGGCACTGACCCACTCATCAAGGGCCGGACCGAGCGTATTGACATCCATCTGCTTGTGCGAAGGTGTACACATGACTAATACATTCATGACTTGCTGGGTGGTATAGCGCTCGAAAAGATAGGCTACTTTTCCACGCAGCACCAGTTGCGCTACCGGATCCACCTGTTCATTGCGCATTTGAGTCCGTACATCATTCAGACTGGTGATCGACAAACGTCCCCGATAACCCGGAAAATCGAGCAGATCCGTATGTTCCAGCATCTCCGCCTGTGGCGCCTCAGCCAGTTGAAAGCGTATTTCCGCGGTCAACGCGGCCAGTGTGGCGCGCGGCAGACGAATGGGATCCATGGCTGTTCCATCTTTGGATGGCAGCACTTCAATCACATCGTCCTGCGCATCCCCTAGTTTTTCCAGAATATCCACATTCATGAGATTTTGCCCCTGCACCCAGTTTCCGCGCGCATCCCGTTCCACCAGGATATGAATTGGCGCATAGATAACATCAGCGAAATTCGCTTGTTCGAGGGCGCTGCGCAGCATGGTATAAACATCCGTCAAAGGCATGATCTGGCCCCACAGTACTGAAAAGAGCTTTGCTCGGTTCGCAGGAGACAACACAGGGGCTAATTCCACCGCCGTCGGCCAGTAATCACCGGCAAGCGGTTTCATGGCATTGCTGAAATGGTCCTCAAAATATGCCTGAATATCCACTACGTCATCGGCGCTGATGCCGGGTTGCGGATCAGGCAAAGCCTGACGCTCAAGTTCAAGCAGCACGGCGCGGATATGTGTCGGATCGGTATCATACTTTACCCGCTGATGATCAAAATCGTTAAAAAACGAGTTGCCCAGAACCTTGATCACATCGGCTTCGGAGAAAAGACTCAAATGGATGGGAAATTTGTCTGGCGCATGATAGGGTTGGCGCGTAAATCGGGTAACCAGACCGGTCGCTTCCTTACCACCTCCGACCGGATTGATATGCTGAATAAAATTCAGCCGCTCGGCGCCCAGATCAAACTCGAGCTGCCCGTTTCCCCCGGCAGCAAGTGATGAAATCAAGTAGGATTTTCCACCCTGTGACATCCCGAAAAACCCGATAGATACAGGCTGATCCAGGGCCTTTGCAAGCCGAGTGGCTTTATTGCGCTCGAGGCGCGAATAGTGCACCATGCTATTAGCGACACGATTCAGTCCTGGCGCCGTTTCCCGCACTTCCCTGATCCAGTCGATCGCCATTCCGAAACCTTGATTAAGGTCAGAACACCGTTTTTTTAACACCGTTGGATCGTAACTCATTTCATAAACCTGCACCTGTTTTTACCAAATCTTCTCATACCGGACAGGGCGCACGACGAGTGCGCAACCATATGAGTGAACGCCATCAAGCAGGTAAGCTGCTGGCGGTTAAATCGAGCAATCCCGCCATGTCATTTGTCCGTATCAGGGAAGCTCTGATTAAGTCATGAACTCGGTTCTTGCGGCCCTACTGGCCCGGGTTCTTTGTTGATAATCTCCGCAATAGCCCTGCTAACCCGCGCGATTGTCGTCTCGAATCTGAACATAACGAACCACATCTGGGCTTCGCCCAGACTTGTTCAGAGGTTTCTCAAAGCTTTCTAAACCTTTTATATCATGGTTTCCATAATGAATCGAGCCGAAAACCAATGATATTTCAAGAAGGATCAGTGATGGCATCCAACATTTCCATAGCCATTTGAACCCTCAATTGCGCCGACGACGGAATCGAACCAAGTCGCTCGATCCATTTCAATCTTGGCTTTAAGCCTGCACCATTGGCGACCTGAATACTGAGACCCGGGCGGGCATTGAGTTCAAGGATCAAAGGCCCTTTGTGCTCATCCAGTACTATATCAACCCCCAGATAACCCAAAGGCGCCAGTTCGTAGGCATGGGCAGCCAGCAACAGCAGATTTTCCCAGTGTGGAATGGTTAAACCACTCATCCTGTATCCACTGTCCGGGTGTTCCAGAATCACATTATTGGATTGAACGCCGCGATAAGTGACCCCGCTGTTGAGATGAATGCCGACGCCTACCGCGCCCTGATGCAGATTCGCCTTGCCATCGGACCGGCGCGTTGGCAAACGCAACATTGCCATGATCGGTACTCCGCGAAACATGATCATGCGCACATCAGGTACGCCGCGATAACTGATATTGGCGAACACCGGGTCAAACTGAACTCGGTATTCGATCAGAGCCTGGTCCGGCAGACCACCCAGACTGTGCATCCCGCTGAGGATATTGGAAACATGGTGTTTGAGTTCATCTAATGTGGCAACATCTCCACTGGCCTTGCGAAAGGCATCTTTATATCGGCTCTCGATCACCACGATTCCTTTTCCACCACTGCCATGGGCCGGCTTGATAACAAAAGAATCCAGCGTGGACAGATAATTCCCCAGTTTCTGGTTGTCGTGTTCCATGCGAATCAGTGCGTATAGTTCCGGTACCGCGATACCCGCCTGCAGCGCCAACTCTTTGGTACGCATTTTATCATCGACCAGAGGATAGAGATGACGCGGATTATAAGCCATCACGTAATCACCATTGCGTTGATTCATCCCGAGTATGCCCAGCTGGTGCGGTTTGCGGAAATTCATCACAATTTAAGGAACCTTTAGATTAATTCTGGACGAAGGTAATGCTGGTTTCTTATGTTAAGATTCGAGGTGCTTATCGACCATAACAGCCAGGCTATTGTGAAGATTGTCAACGAAGAACCCGGGCCAGTAGGGACCCAGGAACCGAGTTCATGCATGGATCAGGGTTCCCTGATCATTCCTTGCGGTCCATCTCGCGCGTAAAACTGCGAAAACGATAATATTCGCTCAATCGATAACCGGTGTAGCGACCGAGCAGTAGTAGAATTGCCAGTAGAATCAGCAAAATCTCAGGGAAAACAAAGGTCCAGTACTGAAGCCAGGCCTGGTTCATCACTGCGTACGCCAACGAAGCTACCAGGATACTGCCTATCCCTTGCTGCAAGGCTTCAATGGAACCATTTTCTTCCCATACCACAGACATGCGCTCAATGGTCATCGCCAGTATCACCATCGGGAAAAGCGCAACGGACAATCCGCGCTCAATCCCGAAATGATGCCCGGCGACACTGAGAAACGCCATGATCAGAATCACGATAACCAGTACACTGGCGAGACGTGGCACCAGAAGCAATTTGAGACGTTCGAGATAAAAACGCAGTGACAATCCGATACCCACTGTAATGACGAAAAGAATAATTCCCCAAAACAGGCGGGTTTCACGGAATGCCAGTGCAATAAGCACCGGCATGAATGTCCCAAAGGTCTTGATACCGATAATATTGCGCACCAGTACCACGATCAGAGCGCCGAATGGCACCACGAACAACAGCCTGTATATATTCTGGGTCTGCAACGGCAAGCTCAGCAGAGAAAAATCGTAAAAGATAGATGCTCTTATTTGAGCGCGTTTTTCCATCAGATCCAGCCCCCCGATGATATTCTTGCGTGCGGAGAAACTCACCTCCAGCGTGGATTCCATGCCCTCACCATGCCACGGCTCGTGGCTACCGCTGTGCCAGAGCAGAAAATCATCAGGATATCCTGCCGCGCCAGTCTTCGGGTTGACGCCTGACCATTGATCGCCAGCATAGACTTCGAGCCATGGCGTTAGACCAGCATCAATCATACCGTCTTTGAGAATGAGTCCCTGAACCATCTGTGCTGAAATCCCCTCCCCTGCGAGCAATTCAACAAGAAGATGCACCATGCCAACCGGATTGTTGTCAGCCTTGGACAGGATGAGGCTGATATGTGGCTCGGGGGACGAATCGGTTAGCTGGTTGATCAGTTCCTTGGTAAAACTCAGCGTATCTGCTGATTTTTCCTCGACAGAGGTGAGCAGATCTTTTATGGCTGAGGCAAAAGGCTCTACGTAGATGGTTTGCGCAGGAACCGGATCGGCTTCCCCCTTGCGGGTTCTGGAAACACTTTTATCCTTTTGAACAACCACGCGATAATAAAGGATCTGTTCCCCAAATGGTGTGCGTTTTGCCCATTGCGCTTCGCGATACCCGCGACTCTCGTCGATGGAAAACCCATAGCCCGGTGCAATGAAATCTTCATCAAAAATCACATAATTGGGAGGATGGCGGGGAATATCAAGACTGATCTTGATCGGGATCCCTGCGCTTTGAAATCCGATTCTGGTTTCAACGGTCCATAAGTTCCTTTCTTCAGCCGGACTCATAGGGAAATCCAGGGCAATCACTTTGATGGCGATGATCGCGATTCCGGCAAGCGTCAAAAGCCCCGCCAATATATAGACCTGAAGGTTCTTCATGAACCAGTCTTATCATTCTGTTCGCGCTTATCCCCGATGGCTCCAGATGAGCATTGAAGCATGATAAGATGTTTATGACCCGGATCGATTAGAAATCCATGTTTGAGGAAGCGTCTACCTAACAGTACCTTATAATCAAATTTCGAGCGATCAGCCAGGGTGAATTCAGCCTGGTAAACTGAACCTCCAAGACAGAATTCCAGCTCAATGGTATAACGTTCTTCTGAAGGATGATGGTGGCGCTTGATACTGACCATCCGTGTGACAGGACGCTCCACCTCTATAAGAGAATCTTCTTGTCCTATTTTGAAACGCACCCAATCTTTACCCTCACGAGTATAAGCTTCAATCTCGCGGGCATGAATGGAAGATGTGTCCGCTCCGGTATCAAGCTTGGCATTCCATTCAAGGTTCCACGGAAACAGTCGGGTAGCTTCCACCCAACCAGCAACAACCCGGTGTTTTTGCTCCTTGTCAAACGCGACTCCAGTGTATAACACGGCGGTCATCAATAAAACCATCTGTATTGTTCTTATCATCGTTCCACCATGGTGTTTAACGCTTTGCCTGTCCACTGCAGCAATTTATTAGGCTTGTAGTTTTGCAACAGCATCGGACCAGCACCTAGGGAACCTCTGAACAAGCTTGTTCAGAGGTTCCCTAAAAAACAGGAAGGTATACATCGGTAATCATATCTGACTCCTGAACTTGAGGCCCGACATTAACGTAATGAAAAAATATTGGAAATTCTGTAGTTTGCACACCGCTATCAGGTAACCATTGCTCATAAAGATACTGAGCGGCAGTAATATTTTTACGCGATCCGTAATGGCGCTTTTTCGCACATCGGAGTACGGGAATAACTTTATTTAATACACCATAGCGATTTTCCGGCACCTCTTGCTGGAGAGAGATGCAAAGATCTACACGATATTCTGAGGGTGGCACCTTGTGAGGGTCGTTGTAGTGAATGCCATAGCTACGATGAATATCAGAAGGTAGCAGCTTATTCTCGATACGCCAAGCGATAAGTTTCTTAACCGACTCGTGTTCAAGCGCAGGTGAACCGTGATGTTCGATCACCGCAACTTTGGTTTCTGGAAAATCTACTATCTCAACGTCCATTCTCTGATCTCAATTGAAACCTAAGAAACCTCTTGATTAAGTCATGAACTCGGTTCTTGCGTCCCTACTGGCCCAGCTTTATTGTTGGCAATCTCCGCAATAGCCCTGCTGATCCGCGCGATTGGCGTCTCGAATCTGAACCTGATGAACCACACCTGAGCTTCACCCAGACTTGTTCAGAGGTTCCCTAACAAGTTTTTATCCGCTTTGAGTTATACCAATATCCGATCTGAATTGTAGCCCGTCAAAATGAATACAGCCACAGGCAGCATAAGCCTTTTCGCGAGCGGTATTACGATCGGCGCCCAGTGCGCAAACTGTCAGCACGCGTCCTGAAGCGGTTACATCCTCTCCAGTGGCCAGTTTTCGGGTTCCGGAATGAAAGATTTTCACATCCTCGGCAGACACGTCGTTGATTCCGGAAATCCTGTCCCCCAGGCGCGGAGCGCCTGGATAACCCGCGGCTCCAAGCACCACACCCACAGAAGGCCGATCATCCCACTTCAAAGGTATATCGGGCAAGGATCCTGTGCAGCATGCCTGACACCATTGCGCCCAGTCACTTTGCAGCCTCATCATCATCACCTGCGTTTCAGGATCGCCCAGGCGGCAATTGTATTCAAGAACTCTCGGCCTTGCATCTGCATCCAACATCAAACCCACATAGAGAAAACCCTGATATGGCATGCCATTGGCAGCCATTGCACCCAGTGTGGGTTCGACGATTTGATCCAGAATAAACTGTTCAAGGTCGCGGGTTAGAAGTTCGCTGGGACAATACGCGCCCATGCCCCCGGTATTGGGTCCCTGGTTATGGTCGAGCAAAGCCTTGTAATCCCGGGAAGCCGGCAGAGGAACAATGCGTTGACCATCGGTCATGATCATATAACTTAATTCATGCCCACTTAGAAATTCCTCGATGACAATCGTTCGTCCTGATTCACCGAAGCTTATACCCGACAGCATGCCCTGAATAACCTTACGAGCCTCAGCGATATGATCAACGATCACAACACCTTTGCCCGCAGCCAGGCCACTGGCCTTGATCACCAGCGGCCAGTCACACCCGTTGACATAATCCATGGCGGCATCATATTGATCAAATACGCCAAAGCGCGCAGTCGGAATATCATGTTGCAGCATAAATTGCTTGGAAAAAGCCTTTGAACTCTCAAGGCGCGCGGACTGGCGCGGTGGACCGAGACAAGGAAGACCATCGGCCATAAAACGATCAACAATGCCGAGTGCCAGCGGTTGTTCCGGACCCACCACCGTCAAGGTGATATTGGTATCACGTGCCCAGCGCGACAATGTGTCGATCTGATCCACATCTATTGGCAGATTGCTCATTCCGGGCTCGGCTGCGGTACCAGCATTGCCTGGAGCCACGAAAACATGTTCCACGCTGTCTGACTGCGCCAGCCTCCAGGCCAAAGCATGCTCTCGACCGCCGCCACCCACCAACAATACCTTCATCATTTTTCTCCGGCTGCAAGAAAGCTGGAGCGGCGCTCAAACGGGCTGCCTGTTTGAATGTCCGTTCCGGTACGTTCCAGGATCAGTCTGTTTGTCTTGACGCCGCTGGATCAATAATTAGTGGCGAAAATGCCGCTTCGTGGTAAAAACCAGCGCCATTCCATGTTGATCGCAGGCTTCGATCACTTCTGTATCTCTTATTGATCCAGATGGCTGAATAATGGCGGAAATACCTGCTTGCGCTGCCAGTTCAACGTTATCCGCAAAAGGCAAGAAGGCATCGGAAGCCAGTACCGCCCCTTGAAGTGCAAACCCTCGAGATCGGGCTTTCTCGACCGCAAGCCGGGTACTATCAACCCGGCTGGGCTGACCCGCGCCGATGCCTATGACCCGTCCGTTGGCGACCAGCACAATCGCATTCGAGCGTACGAACTGAACCACATGCCACGCCAGATGCATGTCACTCCATTGGGCTTCATCCACCGTGCATTTGGATACTACGCGTACAGCATCCGGCGTCCATTCGGAAATATCTGTCTGCTGAATTAACAGAGCGCCGCCCTCAAGGCTGCGCCAATGCCTGGCAGATGATTCACTGGCACGCCGCCTGACGATTCTCAGATTTGGTCGTGCAGCGAAAACCTCCAGTGCCGCGGCAGAAAATTCCTCCGCGATCACCACTTCCGCGAACTGCTTATCAAGAATGGTTCGAGCGCATGATTCATCCACTGCTGCATTAAAGGCAATCACACCTCCGAATGCCGAGACCGGATCGGTCTCAAAGGCGGCTTCATAAGCTCCGAGCGCATCGTCACCCAGCGCGACTCCGCACGGGCTGGAATGCTTGACGATGACGCAAAGCGCACCGTTTTTTAATCCCCGCGCACAGCACCATGCAGCATCACTATCCAGCAGATTGTTGTAGGATAGTGGCTTACCCTGATATTGATGCCCCATGACTTCAACCAAAGCATCACCATCAAGCGGACGGTCCAGATAAAGCGCGGCTTTTTGATGTGGATTCTCACCATAGCGCAAACTCTGTACCCGATAAAATCCACCGTCAATCACTTCAGGGAACGCATCTTCTCCCGAACGCGTTCCAAGTCGACTGGCGAGATGCGCTGCAATTCTATGATCATAGGCGCTGGTGTGCTCAAATGCCTTAACTGCAAGAAAGCTACGAGCCTGAGGGCTAATAGCGCCATCATGCATCTCCAGTTCGGTAACAAGGTGGCGATAATCGCCTGGATCGCTGATCACGCAGACCCGGGCAAAGTTCTTGGCCCCTGCACGGAGCAATGCGACACCGCCGATATCGATCAGCTCAATGGCTTCTTTGATAGACACGCCATTGGCAATACCTTTTTGGAAATCATACAAACTGACCACTACAAGATCGATTGGCACGATATCATGGGCGCGAATTTCCTCATCATCTTCGCCCTCGCGCGCCAACAAGCCACCATGTATCGCAGGGTGAAGTGTTTTAACCCGCCCGCCCAGCATTTCATCCATACCTGTTACGCTGCTCACCTCAACTACGGGAAGATTCGCGTCACGCAGATAACAAGCGGTACTTCCAGTAGATATTATCTCAATATCATACGTTTGCAGAGTTTTAGCAAGGGAGATGAGACCGCTTTTATCCGCAAGGCTCAGTAACGCCCGCCTCGGGCGCGCAAAACCGTGTGTTTCGTGGGCGGCGACCATTCCCGACCACGGTAGATCCAGGTGAGGCTCGTGACAATCAGGACCCATCACGCACCCTATACTGTTTGATTTTTTTGCGCAATGTGGCGCGGTTAATGCCTAAAATGGATGCAGCCTGAGACAGATTCCCCTCGACATGATCCAACACAACCTTGAACATGATCTGTTCCACCTGCGATATCATGAGGGTATACAAGTCCCCCTGTGCACAATGGTCACCCATGGTTTGCATATATTCATGCACCGATTGCTCCACCCGGCAGGCAAGGGACGAACCCATTGAGTCCAGGGCATGCACGGCCTCAGGCGAATCAGCGCAAATTTGTTTTGGCTTACTCGAGGTGTTCATATGGTGTATTAAAGCCCCTTACCATTTGAGTTAATACAGTGAAGAAGGGAAACTTTAATTATATCGTTTTTTGAACTTTATCCAAAACACAACGATGGCTGAACCAGTATTCATGTCATCTTATATTCAAGGAGTTGGCTCCGTGGAAAACAACATTTCATGCCCGAAAAAAACCGGACCATCGACGCAAACACGGCGCATGGTTTCCGCACCATGCCGATCTCTGATCTTGACACAACAACCGGCGCAGCCGCCCCAACCGCAGGCCATGTGTTCTTCAACACATAACTCGATTGTCTGTTCGGCACGTGCGGCGAGTAATGCAGCCGCCTTCAACATGCCATCCGGCCCACAAGCATACCAGAGCACTTCACGGGACGAATCCAATCCTCGAACATAGTGTGAAGCCAGGTCGGTAACCCAACCTTCAAAACAACCAGGACGCGCCTGAAAACTGCACAATCGACTGACGATCCCGGCTTCTTCCAATACAGGCATACATGCCACCACATGAGATGGCAACGAGGGTGTCAGTATTCGAGAAGGATAGGGGCGGAAAGTCCATCCAATTTCAGATCCCAGAAAAACCACGGGGTTGAAGCCTCTTTTTCGCAATTCCAGCGCCAGAAAAACCACGGGCGGTATCCCAACTCCGCCCCCGAGCAACAGAGTCTGTTGACCCGAAGCGGGAAATGAAAAGCCGCGACCGATGGGTCCAAGCAGCGCCAGTTCATCGCCCTTGCGAACCCGCGACAACAGAGCGGTTCCAACTCCGACGACTTTGTAAAGAATCTCGATGCATCCGGTTTGATCATCGGCGCTAAAAATAGAAAAAGGTCGCGGCAAAGGCAACCTGTCATGACAACGAAGCTGAACGAATTGACCCGGCTGAGCGTGCGCGACACATTGTGGAGCCAGAAGGCGTAATAAATATTGATGACCCGGCCCTGTCGTCACATCGACGACCCGCGCCATTTCCCTGAACAGATTCGGGGCAGGGTTTGCTTGAACAGTCTGTTTCATTCGCGTTTATCTCAAGCAGATGTCACATCAGAGCCATAAATGCGTGAACCTAGAATAGTATGGCGCACTTTTGCCGACAGCACCCAATCTTTATACGGCGTATTTCTTCCCACTCCCAGAAAACGCTCAGGATCAACCCTCCAGTATGTATCGGGATCAATAAGCGTCAGATCGGCAGGCGCTCCACATTGTAGCGTCGCGGTCTCAATATCCAGCAATCGCCGTGGACCCGTGGTTAGCAGATAAATGAGTCGCCGCTCATCCAGATACCCATATCGGCACAGGGCGAGGGTTAAGCCGAGCAGCGTTTCCATGCCCGCAATACCTGGATACGTTTCGGCAAAGGGTACGCCTTTATCTTCAGGTGCCAGAGGCGTATGGTCGGAACAGATAGCTTCCACCACCGGATGATTCAAACTTTCGAGCAAAACCTCTCTATCTCTGTCACTGCGCAGTGGCGGATCGACATAGCACAAGCTATTGAAATTGATGATCGACTCATCGGTTAAATGCAGATGATGAATCGCAATATCGGCACTGACCGGTAAGCCGCGTTCGTGCGCCTGCATTAACAGTCGTATAGATGCTGCCGAGCTGATACGGCAAAAATGCGCCCTGACGCCACACAATTCGACCAGTGACAAATCTCGGGCAATACCAATCGCTTCCGCTTCTGCCGGAATGCCCGGTAGCCCCAGACGGCCAGCCATGGAACCTTCATGGACGATACCCGCCTGATGCAACCATGGATCCCGTCCATAAATCCAGACCCGCATACCCAGTCCACGCGCATAGGTAAGCGCATGGCGCATGATGAGCGTGTTGGAAATGGCGCGACGACCATTGGTCAGGCCCACACATGCCACTTCCTGCAAGGCCCGCATTTCACTCAACTGCTCACCCGCAAGAGAGACAGTCAGAGCGCCCAGAGTCGCCACCCGCAAAGGGGTATTCTGCCTTGCCCGCAGTTGTATCAATTCAGCTACCGCAGGCGTATCAATGCATGGATCAACATCGGCAGGAATACAGCAAGTGGTTATTCCGCTTGACAATGCCGCATGACCCTCACGCGCAAGTGCGGATTCCCGATAGATGACACCATCAAGCCGCGCGGACAATTCAACCATGCCGGGAATGACCCAGCAACCTTCAGCATCAAGTTCCCGCGTATGCGGATTTTCACAAGCATGCTCGCCAATGGCGGCGATTTTGCCATTCTCGATCCATATATCAGACCACGCATCAACTCCGTTCCCGGGATCCAGCAATCGCGCACCCCGAATAACCCATGATCCATCCAGTATTTCAGGCATCTGGAGAAGCCACCATAGCCATCACTGCCATGCGTATGGCTATGCCATTGCTGACCTGTGGCAGGATAAGCGAATGCGGTCCGTCTGCCACGCTGGATGCGATCTCAACCCCTCGGTTGATGGGGCCTGGATGCATAACGATAGCATCAGGATGAGCCAAAGACATTTTGTGTTCGTTGAGCCCGTAAAGACGATAATATTCTTTGGTTGAAGGTAAAACAGCGCCACAAATCCGTTCTCTCTGCAGGCGCAGCATCATGATAACATGGGCACCTTCCAGGGCTTCCTCAAGACTCCCGCAAACACGACAGCCCCACGATTCAATAGCAGTCGGCATCAAGGTCGGTGGACCCGCCAGTCTCAGATCTCGAACCCCGAGCAAACGCAGCAACTGGATTTGTGAGCGCGCCACACGGGAGTAAAGAATATCCCCGACAATGGTCACAACGAGTTGATCAAGGCTCCCAAAGTGTTTTCGCATAGTGAATGCATCAAGCAATGCCTGGGTGGGATGCGCATGGGAACCATCGCCGGCATTGAGAATACTGACATGATCCGAAGCATGCTGGGCAAGAAAATGTGCTGCTCCACTCAAGCTATGACGCACAACGAAAAGGTCGATCTGCATCGCCTCCATATTGCGTAAGGTGTCGAGCATGCCCTCACCCTTGCGGGTGGCGGACTGGCTCATATCCGGATTGAGCACGTCGGCCGACAAGCGGGTGGCCGCCAGTTCAAAGGTCATGCGGGTCCGGGTGCTGGGCTCAAAAAATAGATTGGCCACGGTTCTTCCCCGCAGAAGTGGAACCTTGCGCACACTCTGATGAGCTACGGTCAAAAATGACTCAGCCTGGGAAAGAATCTGTTCCACCAGTTCACGGCTTAAACCTTCGATGCTCAAGAGATGCCGCAACCGACCGTCAGGACCCATCTGCAGTGGAGTCGCCTTACTTGAGGTCAAGGCAGACGGCATCATGATCGTGATGACCTCGTCACCTGATGCAGTGAAAGAAGTTCGGGCCCATACAGTTTAAGATGCTGATCATCAGGCAGTACCATGTCAGTGCCGACAATATCGGCACTGACTGGGAGCTCGCGGCCGTGACGCTGAACGAGAATCGCGAGAATAATCCTGGCAGGGCGTCCGTAATCGAACAGGGCGTTCAATGCCGCCCTGATCGTTCTTCCGGTATGCAAGACATCATCAACCAGAATGATAGTAGCGTTATCAATACCCCATGGCAGATGGGAGGGATGAACAGGATATCTGATACCGATGCGGGAAAAGTCATCACGGTAGAGGTGTATATCGAGCCCGCCGAGCTCTGATTTCAAACCGATCCGTTCATAAAATCTCTCGGCGATCCAATAGCCGCCCGTATGAATGCCCAGCATATACACAGGGGCTTGCTCTTCCTGCAGATGCATTCGCAATTGCGCCGCCATATTATTTAATAAAGCTTCAATCTGTGAATGGTTCAACAATATCATACCGGGCGAAAAAATCCTCTGCTATCAACTTTGCGGCGAGTCCATCCAGGTGACCTTTGCGTTGACCTGCGTGTCTGCGCCCCATCCCTCGCTGAACAGAAAAAAGTTGGCGCGCATTCACGCTGGTATAGCTTTCATCAATCAGATAGACTGGTTTCCCATAGCGCTCGCGTATCTGTCGGGCAAACATCTTGGCGCGGCGGGCAGAATCAACGCATGTGCGTTCTTCAGGCAAACCCACAACAATGGCCGACGGCTGCCAGCTTTGAAGCATGTGTTCAATCTGCCCCCATGGAAATTCCCGACCATGATAGCTCAGCGTATTGAGCGCATGGGCTGTTCTGCTGGCGCCATTGCCTATGGCTGAACCAATCCTTTTTTCCCCGATATCGAAAGCGAGCGCTAAAAGCGCCTGGGTTGGTTTCGAACATTCGAGTTCTGACATGGTTCAGGCGTGACCAGCCATCCCACTGAGTTGAGCCAACTCTATGCCAAATGTCTGAACGGAAGTTTCCCATCTTTTTTCAGGGGCAACATCAAATAATAGCGATTGAGCGACTGGAGCGTTCAACCAGCTGTTTTCCTTCATTTCATTTTCCAGTTGACCGGGACCCCAGCCAGAATAACCCAGAGCTATGAGAAACTGCTCCGGCCCCTCGTTGGCGGCTATGGCATGAAGAATATCCTGTGAAGTGGTGACATGAAAATCATGATCCACCTCAATAGAATGATCCCACGGCATACCCCTATGCAGTACAAATCCACATTGAGGCAACACAGGACCTCCGAAGTACAGAGCAATGTCGGTATTACAATCCGCTGAGGGGTTAATGGATAGCTGATCCAGAAGATCCCCCAGTTTGACATCCAGAGGCCGGTTAACAATCATACCCATAGCACCCTTTTTCGTATGATCACACATATAGACGACTGTCTTGGCGAATAGCGGATCTTCCAGGCGCGGCATGGCTATAAGAATATGATTTTCCGAGTTCATGATTTTCTCATCATACACCATATCTCATTCTATGGGGATGAGTTGGCATTGTCTTCCACTACGCCAAAGACACCTGTGTCCTTTTTCGACCCATCCGAACCAGGGAGGAATCTGCTGATCCCATCGATTTCTGTCCAGTGGTATCAATATGCACCAAATAAGCGGAAAATCACCGAGCGGAAATGATACTGCATGCCAAGGAACCTATGAACAAGTCATGAACCCGGTGCCTGCGGTGAGCGAAGTCGAACCCGCTTGCGCCCCTGCTGGTCCAGCTTCATTGTTGACAATCTTCGCAATAGCCCGGCTAACCCGTGCAATTTAACCCGGGAATCTGAACATCATGAATCACACCCACCTTCGCCCAGACTTAATCAGAGCTTCCCTAAGATTATCGTCTTTGTTGCTGCATCCGCTCTTTAAATTTATGTTTGATAACTATACAATGCCGAGATAGATTGCTGGGTTATACGGCTGTGTTCTCGCCCGACCTTTGTTAGAATAAATCTGAACAATAATATAGTGATAACCCTTGGCAGCCTGGCGGTTGAGGAATGTAAATGGGCGGAGCACACGTTTGAACGAGACGTAGTGTCGGCTTTTCAGTCCGGTGCAGTTAAAACCCGCGATGATTGTTCTTTGTCCATGAAGATGCGAACAAAGCGCATGCATGGCTGCGTTCAGGTCAGCATTTGGGCAACATCATTTCGAGTGGAGGCAAATAACACCATCTCATGAAGCTGCTTATACAGTCCATCAATATTATCACCTTGGGATTTACGGCCTTGAGCGCTGTAATTGCAGTGGTTTTATGGGTGGTGTGTTTCATACTGGTATTTTATATCCGCCAGGAACCGATGGTGGCCGATGAGTTCCCCATGTTGCTCGCTGCTGCTGGAAGCTTTAGTATCATCGCTTGTATATTTAGCGCATCTATCTGGTTGCAACACCGCGATCATTGGGCAACCTGGCTTTTGAGAGTGATTGGATTCGGCTTTTCTTACGCTATTGTAACGCTATTTCGCAATCTATAGCCGCCAGGCAAGGCTCATTGCGCTGACTTGGGCACGACTTCTGGTTAGAGTCGTGCCCTGCTATTCCTCCTTATTATGGAGTGCTTGCCAGCGCCAGAGCTGGAACTGGAGCGCTTGCCTGAACGGGGACGGGGTTCGCCAGTTCTTCGGCGGCTTTTTCGACTCCACCATCTGCCCAGAAACGGTCAGAATAGAACAGATCCACGCCCACCACAGCATCTATGCCTGCGGGTATATTACCGATAATATAGCCCGCCTGGGGATGACTGCCTTTATAGCGCTCGGGTTTATCATTTTTTCCTTTGCGTCCGGCGTCTATATAGAGTGGTTTGACACTTAGATCCAGTTCGGCGATGTTGAGAAAAGCGATAATATCATAGCCTTCACCCGAACTCAGAGACAGCCAGTTATCGTCCTTGCTGACCTTGAGTTGATCGGGATCAGCCCCGCCGCCGCCAACTATCGTAGGCTCTTTGGGTCCAAGAGCAGTGCGATATTTAGCGCCTTCCAGTTCATGGAAATCCAGCGATATTTCTACATCCAGACGAGGAATAGCCGCAGCCGCTGCTGGTATGCGCGCAAACACAGGAAATTGCGTGGTTTGTGCGGTGATCGTGACAGGGGCTCTGGCAGTCGCTAAATTAATACCGAATACTGATAATGATGCATCCATTTCGATAAAAGAGCGCACCGGTGCATTACGAACCGCCACAATCCGATTGGGAATCATGTGATTCTTGATATTGGCGCCAAGGGGACCCATGCCCGCCTTGACTCTGATTTTCATGGTATCAAGCAGGGATCCTTTTTTCTTAAAGCCGCGGTACATGAAATCGCTCCATACCAGAAGATTATCAGGATTGACGTTCAGTACATAGTGATCGGTTTTAATCACGCCGGTTTCCCGATTGAAATTCGCGTATTGCACTTTACTGCGTTCGCTGTTGCCCTTAAGCACATAAGCATAACTTTCGCGACCATGGTCGTCAAATGTCAACTCGGCGATAACTTCACCTGTAACGGCAGCCAGCATGTCCTCGCTGGCCTGCGGCCCGGTATCCTTATACATTAAACCCAGTACATCCTTTTCATCGAATATATCTTCCTCTCCAAGGATTGTAAGCTTACCGCCCTTTAGATATACAAATCCATCAACACTAATTTCATCAAACTGGAATGGAATGGGTAACAAACTACCGTTAGATACTGCCATAACAGAGTAACCCGCATAGGGTAAGCCGGCGAGCATATCCAGGGTTTTCGAATCAATCAGTGAAATTTCCATTTCACGCGCCGGAGACAAACTTTCGCCCGGAGGCATGGCCCAGGTCGGGGTATATAAACCAAGGATGAGTGTGGAAGCCAAGGCTGATATTTTCAGCCGCTTGCATGAAATCGCTAATTGCATGAAATTATTACCTCTATTGGTTGGTTCAAGGATACAAAACCTGCACATTCAGCGTGTCAGGAAAAAAATCAGTTCAAAGTAAACGCTGTAACAACGAATGAACGTTTAGTTAATAATAAAAATATAGGTGTTCCTAACGTAAAATACAAATCAATTGGTTGTAGTTAAATCCACGATAGATTGTGCATGTTCAGGAAGATGCGAACAAAGCACGTGCATGGCTGCGTTCAGGTCAGCATTTGGGTAACATCATTTCGAGCATAGGTGAATAAGACCATCTCGTGAAGCTGCTCATACAGTCCATCAATATATAACCTTGGGATCTACGGCCTTGAGCGCTGTAATTGCGGTGGTCTTATGGGTGGTGAGTTTCATACTGGTATTTTATATCCGCCAGGAACCGATGGTGGCCGATGAGTTCCCCATGTTGCTCGCTGCTGCTGGAAGCTTTAGTATCATCGCTTGTATATTTAGCGCATCTATCTGGTTGTAACGCCGCGATCATTGGGCAACCTGGCTTCTGCGTGTGATTGGATTCGGCTTTTCTTACGCTATTGTGACGCTATTTCGCAATCTATAGCCTGGTCACTAATTTGGGCACGACATCTGGTTGTAGAGTCGTGCCCTGCTATTCCTCTTATAGAGCGTTTTCGGCGTTTTCAGCGTTTTCCAGTACGGGAACTGGAGCGCTTGCCTGAACGGGGACGGGGTTCGCCAGCTCCTCGGCGGCTTTTTCGACTCCACCATCTGCCCAGAAACGGTCAGAATAGAACAGATCCACGCCCAGCACAGCATCCGCTCCTGTGGGTA
>Ga0209633_10002080_pt1 | contig 19810 bp, 14 predicted proteins | sample Cruoilmetagenom1_FD_187290 | JGI IMG/M metagenome (GOLD analysis project Ga0209633, IMG submission 187290) | Oil polluted marine microbial communities from Coal Oil Point, Santa Barbara, California, USA - Sample 1 (SPAdes) (version 2) | ecosystem: Environmental > Aquatic > Marine > Oil seeps ... | reverse complement strand
AAGTGCCTGGTATAGGTATACTGGAGCAGGCATTGTGACGATAGTTGCCGCATTCCAGAGTGTTTTGCACTGGAGTCGGGCGATGATGAGTTTTTGATGGTGCTTGAAGACCTTGATGCGAATGGCTATCCGCTACGTATAAACTCGGTGTCGATGGCTGATATGGAGGCGTGTTTGCGCTGGTTGGCGAATTTTCATGCGATTTTTATGGGTAAAAAACCTGACGGGCTTTGGAAGGTCGGTACTTACTGGCATCTGGATACGCGTCCCGATGAGCTGGAGGCGAGGAACTTAAAGCGGCTGCGATGAAGATTGATCAGCGTTTACGATCGGCGCGTTATCAAAGCTTTGTGCATGGTGATGCCAAACTGGCTAATTTTTGCTTTTCTGAATCTGGTGATCTGGAAGAAGGCGTTCGGGTTGCGGCGGTTGATTTTCAGTATGTTGGTGGTGGTTGCGGAATGAAGGACGTGGCTTATTTTATCGGTAGCTGTCTTTATGAAGCGGATTGCGAACGCCATGAAAGCATCTTGCTTGATTATTACTTTCGGCAACTCAAATTATCATTAAAAGCACATGCCATAGCGGTTGATACGGAAGCTGTAGAGCAGGAGTGGCGGTCACTTTATCCCGTTGCGTGGACTGATTTTCACCGCTTTGTAAAGGGTTGGAGTCCGGGGCACTGGAAAATTCACGGCTATAGCGAGCGGATTGCACGTCAGGTGGTGGAACAGCTAAATGAGTCGGAAGGAACGTGTCGAAACGAACGTTTCGGAAAGAGCAAGTGGGAAGAATAATGAACCTTTCTGATAATGATCTTCTGTATTTGTCTGATTGTGCTATTTCAGCAGCGAAACAAGCAGGCGATCTGATTGCCAGACGTTCGAGTGAGTCGCTCACCGTGCAGCATAAAGAAGGGGGTAATAGTCTTGCCTCGCAGGTACTTACCGAGGTTGATCTTATAAGCGAAGCGATCATTGTGAAGCAGTTGGTAGCCACTTGCGAGCAATATGGTATTGCTTTGCTTACTGAAGAAACTACAGATGATAAAGCGCGTCTGGAAAGCGATTATTTCTGGTGTGTTGACCCTCTGGATGGCACGCTTTCGTTTATTGAATCAGTCCCTGGTTATGCGGTTTCAATTGCATTGGTGTCGCGCTCAGGTGTTCCGCTAATTGGTGTGGTCTATGATCCGCTTAGCAAGACGTTTTATTCTGCGGTTAAGGGGCAGGGCGCTTTGCGCAATGGCGAAACCTGGAGCTTCGCTTCTAATTTGTCTTTAGAGGGAAAGCCGTTGACACTGGTATGTGATCGTAGTTTGGTCGAGCGGTCTGATTATTCACATATTATTCAGCATTTTGAAGGCATCGCCGGCAAACTCGGTTTATCCGGGGTGCGTACTCTGCATCAAGGTGGTGCAGTAATGAATGCTTGTTGGGTCTTGGAGAACCGACCGGGATATTACTTTAAATTACCCAAACCGGAGGAGGGAGGTGGAAGTCTGTGGGATTTTGCGGCTACGGCCTGTCTCTTCGAAGAAATGGGGGCGCTTTGCAGTGATTATTATGGTCAGCCACTTGAACTGAATCGACCTGAATCAACGTTTATGAACCATCGGGGTGTTCTTTTTGCTACCGATCGAAAATTGGCAAATGAAATTAAACCAATAAATCAATAGGTTAAGATTTTTCTTAATCGATCGAGTCTGACCCTTTTGGTTTCGAAATCGAAGAGATAGATACCTTTCCCGATACATCGGTTCCGGATATAAAGCCTTAAAGTATCAATTTAGAGTGCCCTTACATTAATAATTAGAACAACCATTAAAAATCGTATATTTAAATGGAGGTGAATGGCTTTATTAATGTGTAAGCAACTATTCATCTTGTATTTTCATTAAGAAATATGATGATTGTCCTAATAATTTTTTAATCATTAGCGTTGTATTTATACAACACAACTGTATAATCAGCATACGATTAAAGTTGTATCATATCTATTATTTGAGGATCATATGAAAAAAATATACCTGATAGTTTTGTTAATTATTTTGAATCCAGTAAACGTAGCCTTGGCTGATTTTTCCGGACCATATGATGTTAGCAATTGGACCCAGATATTAAACGGTGGCTCGATAGACACTACAGGAGCCCCTGCATCAATTATTGAAATAAGTAGTAATGATGGTGCCGGACCTGATAATACAGATTTTACAATAGCTGCCGTAGATTCTGGCACAGTAACTTTTAACTGGTCATATACAACCACAGATGTAGATGGGCCTAGTTATGATCCGTTTGGATGGTTGTTGAATGGTACATTTACACAGGTTACCAATGATGGTGGACTGATAAACCAGAGCGGAACGGTAACATTTCCTGTAGTAGCAGGTGATGTGTTTGGTTTTCGTGCTCATGCAACTGATTCAGCACTAGGTTCTGCATCAACAACTATCTCAAATTTCTCTGCCCCGCTTCTAGCGCCTGATGCTATTCCTTCACTTTCTTCCTGGGGAATAATATTGCTGTCACTATTGTTAATTATTACAGCTTCTAATAGATCAAACAAAATAAGGAAAATCTAGGTCAATTAAAATTTTTTCGGATATTTATATGTAATCAACAGATAGCTTGAACTATCTGTTGATTAGCTTCTTCAAAAATATCTGTTGTTTTATTTGGCGACAGGAAAAAATCGGGGACAGCCATAATTATATCTGCCTAACCATATCTTTTATCCCGTATTAAAATTTTTTTACCTTTTAAAACCAAAACCTACATAGGCCAAACAACAAGAATAACCGACAACGATACCGCGACAACAATAACTTCCAATGGCAGCCCCATACGCCAGTAATCCCCAAAACTATAACCACCAGAACCAAGTATCAACGCATTATTTTTATGCCTAATGGGGGTTAGAAAAGCACAGGAAGCCGCAACAGCGACAGCCATTAAAAACGGGTCCGGGTTGACTTGAAGCTGGTTTGCTATATCAATTGCAATAGGGGCTGCGATTACTGCCGTAGTGGTATTATTTAACACATCGGACAAGGTCATAGTGACAACCATCAGAACGGCAAGCACAAAAACCGGACCGTAACCTTCGGACAGATTAACAATGTTTGTTGCGATCAACACTGTACTACCAGATGAATTCAGCACGGTCCCAATGGGTATCATAGAACCTAGCTGGACGATCACTGGCCATTCGATGGATTCATAGAGTTCATGCAACGGGATGATTTTAAAGGCCAGCATCAATACACAGGCAGCAGCTAATGCATTTGGCAAGTGAAGTATCCCAAAACTGGCATACCGCAGGAGAAACCAAAGGCTTCCGGCGAACCAGCAAAGGTTACAGCCAAAACCATCAGCTACCCAAGTGGATTTTTGTACTGCCCCTGTAACTCAATGCATGTATTCTTTTGTCGGCTCCCGTACTTGGAGACCCTACCTGAAAGGAGTACCAAAATGAATTAACAAAAAACACTAAAATGGTTCTGGATTAATTGAAAATGGCTAGTAACTCACTGTCTCTTTTAATGGCTTAAGCATGAAAATAAATTGATCCAGACAGCATGAAGGAAGTGTTGTTTTTTTGATACGCTTCGTGCTAGAATCAAAAGAAAGAAGTGTTGTTAATTTGACACATCCATGCTAAGAATCAAAGTTTCCTAAGAATATAAATACGAAGCGTTGTTCTTTTGATACATCTTTTGCAAAAATTAGAAGTTTACAGTAGGTGGCATGAAAGATTTGTTGTTTTTTTGACACATATTGTGCTAGAATAAAAAAGTTCGTAAATAGTAAAAACAAAAACCAAGGAAGGGGAAAAGATGAAATTATTATCATATGTCGCAGTTGCAGTATCTTCACTAATAGCAACTTCATCGGTATTTGCAACAGGTGCTACAGCGACGATTGCAGCGGTAGCAGCAGTTCCTACACTAAGTGGTACTATGCTGGTAGTACTTAGTCTGTTGTTATTTGCAGTGGCATTTAGGGTAGCCAAACAGAAAAATGGAAGTGCTAGTAAATTATTTTTGGCAATGACTGGTATTACAGCGCTAATAGCAGGAGGAAGTGGAATAAATTTGGTTTCTGAAGCACAGGCAGGTGGTACTACGATTCAACTAACACCAAACACTACAACCTATACTTTATTAAATGATCCTGAGAACCCACTTTCAGGCTTTGATGGAAAACTTGAAAATACCTCAGGTCAGCCAGTAACACTGGTATCACTTATCAATGACGACACTTCAGTCTGTAGTGTTGTTGGTGTTGGTCCCTGTTCCGAGCTAACAATCCCTTTTAGTCCTCCTTCACCACCGATTGTTATACCCCATGGAGCTTCATGTGAGTTTAAATGCTCTGAACCTGAAGCACCACCATCGATCACTTTCTAATCTTTAATTGCAGCTAATTAATTAATAGAGACCTTTGCAAGGGAGTTTGGAGAGATAGTAATGAGCGTAATTTTTCAGACTATTTATAAAAAAAGGCTAATAGCGGAGCTATTGGCCGATTTTTTAGAGGAGATCTAGGAAATTCAAGTTTTTATTATTTGTCATAACTTTCGTGCAAAGGTCTTTAATAAAAAAAAATTACCAAATATGATTCTTAATGTTACTGCTATAGAAGGACGAAAGATGATCAAAAACTGCTTCGCTAAAAAATAAATGGAAATAACTTCAGCAAACCTATCCCATAGTTTTTTTGAGGCTCACTATATAGAACTACAGTTTTCTGCTATTTTTGGTGGTATGGTCATATTGTTTCTGATTGAAGGTTTTATTTCTCGCAAGACAACGGAAGCAAGTCAAACCAGCCGCTGGCTAAGTAATATTGGTTTGGCATTTTTCAACCATTTCTTAATAATCTTTTATGCGATTCTGGTTATCGGGGTGATTTCAAAACTTCAACCTGATTCTCCCTTACTTAAGCATTTCCAGTTTTCCGATATAAGCGCTTTCATTATCGTTTTTTTAATAATGGAGTTTACTAATTACTGGATTCATCGGGCTTTTCATCGTGTACCTATTTTATGGCGCATTCACGCCGTACACCATTCTGATACCGAAATTGATGTAACCACCAGCCATCGTCATCACCCATTCGAGCCAATGATTACCGCTTTACTCACTACACCCATAGTGTTCGCCCTCGGAGCTCCTTTTATTATTGTTGCGACCCACAATTTGCTACAAACCGCGCTAAGCCTGATCAGCCACGGCAATATATCAATACCTCAGAAACTGGATAATATATTACGACTATTTATTATTACGCCCGATTTCCATCGCATGCACCACTCAAGCAATAAAAAATATACGGACAGTAATTACAGTGCCATTGTCCCTTGGTTTGATTATTTATTCAGGACTTCCTCCCGATTACCATACGATAAAATTCCCAAAATGGAACTGGGTTTAAAAACCTTTCGTAAACCTGCTGATAATCGTTTGGATAAACTACTTATTACACCTTTTATTTATAAACCTGATACATCTAATAAAAAATCAGCTTAGTATTCTGTCCAGTTTATGTATCAAAGGGGTCAGACTCAATTGATGTTGACCCATGGATAGTTTACGAGAGAGTTATAACCGAATCTGGTGTATGAGGAGTTGAATATAAGCGGTGTATCTGGAAGATTGTAACTTGCAATCAAAATCAACCAGATTGAGACCACTTATGATTAAAAATGGCGTTCTTCCTTTTAAAAATCCTGATCAACTTGAAGATCTTTAAATCAAAAGGGTCATATCAAACTAATCTGAGTCTTTTGGTTTCTATTTTGAAAAAGGAAAAATAGCTTCAGTGATTGACAGACAATATTACAAATAATTTCATATATCCGTATAGATCAACCGCAAATGATCACGATAAAAAAGAATCTGCCGGGGTAATATTTTTTGCTCATAGAGTGTACGTGAAACAATAATTCCACCTTCAAGGATCGTTATGAGCATATCAGCTAGATCATCGACCGAAGATTCTATTTTCATTGTGTATTGCTGGTTAATTTTTTCTAGTTGACTGGAAAATATATCCCGCCAGACAAGAGTACAGTCTGCAATTATGTCTTTAACTTCGGTATTAAGTTGATGGTTTGCAGAAGTAAAGGTGGCAATCAGACAGCCAGGGTGTACATCGGGTAGATTCTCCATTGCTTCTGCCAGTAGTTTCAGAAAAATCAACATCTGTTGTAGAGGGTCTTCACTTAAAGTATGCGCTCGTTCAAAAATACCCTCAAAGAAAATGCGATCATCATACTGGTACTTCAACATTAGGTGTTTTGCTAAATCATTTTTACTTTCAAAATGGTAAAAGAAACCACTTTTGGTGATACTGGATGCAGCTATAATTTCATCAATTGAAGCCCCCGAAAAGCCCTGTTCCAGCATCAAGGCTTGCGCAATTTCTAAAATCTTGTCTTTTGTGTTTTCACCTTTAGTGGTCATAGCGTCTCTCAAACAGGGTTTTAGTGTACCGAAGGTACAGTACCTTTAGTATAGTTTGTCATTATAATTCTATTTACAAATACCTTTTTATTGTTTGATTTTAAATAATAACCACGCCTAAATTACTGATTAAAAACTATAAATAAAAATAGCACTATAAAAAGTACCTTTCGTTCACTAGTTAAACCAGAATTCTTTACATAGACTTTATCCATAGTTTCTTAATCATTAAGGAACAAATATTCAGGAGAAAGTCACATGTCAAAATATAGAGATTCATTACCCCAGTTATCTGGGCAACTTTTTTTAACCGATGGTGGTCTTGAGACAACACTGGTGTTTCATGATGGGTTTGATTTACCTCATTTTGCTGCTTTCGATTTGTTAAAAACCACCATGGGTACTCAAAGAATTAGAGATTATTATCGTCAATATGCAGGTATTGCAGTAGCCAATAAAGTAGGGTTTGTTATGGATACAGTGACTTGGCGAGCAAGTGCTGACTGGGGCGCGTTGATGGGCTACTCAGCAACTGCACTCAATGCGGTTCATCATCAATCGGTGGAACTGTTGGTTGCGTTACGGAAAGAACTGGAAACAGTAGACTCACCTATGGTTATCAGCGGATGTCTTGGTCCAAGAGGGGATGGATATAACCCTAGTAACTTTATGACTGCAGAAGAATCGTTGAAATATCATCAAGTACAGATTAACAGTTTTAGTCAAACTGAAGCCGATATGGTGACGGCAATGACCATTCCCTATGTTGAAGAAGCAATTGGTATGGCACTTGCTGCTCGTGCAGAAAATATTCCTGTAGTTATAGCGTTTACCGTGGAAACCGACGGTCGTTTGCCTAGTGGTCAAAACTTAAAAGATGCCATCGAACAGGTTGATGCAGAAACTGACTCAACTCCAATTTATTACATGATCAATTGTGCGCACCCGGAACACTTTGAAAACACCTTGGTCGGCGATGAGAAGTGGCTGAATCGCATACATGGCATCCGTGCCAATGCATCGAAAAAAAGCCATGCAGAACTTGATGAAAGCGTGGAGCTGGATGATGGCAACCCGGTCGAACTGGGTCATGCCTATCAAACATTCAGCCAGAACATGAGTCAATTAAATGTATTTGGCGGATGCTGTGGCACTGATCATCGACATATTGAAGCGATCTGCCAATCTGTTATGTCCGTTTGAGTCTGATACATCAAATCAATTTATTTATTTCTGACTATTGCGAGGATACTAAAATGCCAACACCTATTGAAATACTACTCGAGACCATGTGAGATCAGGGGACACAATTTTTATTTGTCATACTCTCCACGCCATTATGGAAATTAGTATAATTAACTATTGTGTTCCTAGTTCACTGTCCTGCTTAAGTAGATAACTACATAGGCCAAACCACAAGAATCACCGGCAAAGATACACCTATAACAATAACCTCAAGAGGAAGTCCCATACGCCAGTAATCGCCAAATTGATAACCACCGGGGCCAAGTATCAGTGCATTATTTTTATGCCCAATGGGAGTGAGAAAAGCACAGGAAGCCGCGACGGCGACAGCCATAAGAAACGGGTCAGGATTGACTTGTAGCTGGTTTGCAATATCTATCGCGATGGGGGCTGCGATTACCGCAGTGGCCGTATTATTCAATACATCGGACAGGGTCATGGTAACAATCATCAGGATGGCAAGCACAAAAACCGGACCGTAACCTTCGGCCAGGTTGACAATATTTTGTGCAATCAATGCTGTACCACCGGATGATTCCAATGCGGTGCCAATCGGTATCATGGAACCTAATAATACAATTACTGGCCATTCGATGGATTCATAGAGTTCATGTAACGGGATGATTTTGAAGGCCAGCATCAATACACAGGCAGAAGCTAATGCAGTTGGCAAGTGAAGTATCCCAAAACTGGCTACAGCAATGGCGCTAGCGAAAATGCCAACGGCAAGCCATGCCTTATTACGCTGAATCACTTGCAGATCGCGTTCTTTTAGCGGCAGACTTTCCAACCACTGGCTCACACTGGCCAGTTGTTCATCCGGCCCGAGTAGTAATAGAACATCACCCGCCTTGATTTTTATTTTACGCAAGCGTTCACGGACCTTCTTGCCCTGTCTTGAAATTCCCAGCAGGGTGATTCCATGACGGTAATGTAATCGCAGTGACTGTTCGCTTCGGCCATCTGCACGCGAGCCTTCTGGAATGGCAACTTCCATCAAAGACAAGCCCTTCTCGCTAATCCCCTGATACTTTTCAGTACCAACATATTCAAGACCTAGTGCCCCGACAAAATCGTCAATCGCTGTAGCATCTGATTCGATGACCAATATATCACCTCTTTTGATGATCTCCCTTCGCGCACGACCCGGTAGATGACTACCTTTACGAACCAGCCCCATAATGACAACATCTGTGTCATCAGCGGGTTCATCAAGCTCAGCTACCTTCATGCCAATAATTTTCGATGTCTCTGGTACACGCAGTTCAGCGATATAGTTGGCGATATCGAACAATCCTTTCGAAGCATCATACTTGCCTTTCTCAACCGGGATTAAACGCCAGCCAATCAAGGTAATAAACAATACTCCGGCGACGGTCACGATCAAACCAACCGGGCTGAAATCAAACATCCCGAAGGGTTCTCCCAGCGCGGCCTCACGATAGCTGGCAATAATAATATTGGGCGGCGTGCCGATTAGTGTAATCATTCCTCCAAGGATAGATGCAAAAGACAGGGGCATTAAGGTCAGTGCTGGATTGCGTTTGGCCTTGGCAGCGGCCTGAAGATCGATAGGCATCAGCAAAGCCAATGCTGCTACATTGTTCATAATGGCGGAAAGAATGGCTGAAACGCCAGACATAATGGCAATATGGGCAGAGAGTTTGCGCCCGGAATCAATTATCTGGCGGGCAATCAGTTCGATTGCCCCCGATTTTGAAAGTGCTTTACTAAGAATCAGTACTAGGGCAATAATGATTGTTGCATGATGAGCAAAGCCATCGAAGGCCTTGTTTTCAGGCACTACACCCGTAATGATAGCGATAACTAGTGCGCTAAAAGCGACCAGGTCATAGCGGACCTTGCCCCAGATTAGCATGCCGAATACTACTAGCAGCAAGACAAATAGAATAATCTGATCACTGTTCATAATGATTTCACTTTGTGTGTACGTATGATTACAATGAGAATAGCTGCTATCTCTCATTGAAGCTGACTTAATATTAGTTTAGTGCTTTGGGCTTTGGGCTTGTTCCTAAATGATATTTACAATCTTATTTTATCACAAGCCCTCAATCTGAAATTTTCACTGAAAAGATGGTCACCAAAAATTGCTTCGCATTGGAGTCAGTTTTTTGATTAGTATATCCTTAATACTCATTAGTTTTTGATGAACAGGAGCAACAATATGTTTAACAAGCGACTTGTCATTATTCTAATATTAGCTGGCGCTTTGAGTATAAACGCTTCCGCTAAAAATGACCGTAAACTGGAATCCTTGTACAGCGCACAATTCACGGATAAATACGTGATTATTGAAGTTAAAAGCACTGGATGCACACGGCCAGAGCATTTCTCACTACTTTTTGATGGAAAGGCTGGGGTTGATTACTCTGTGATGCGAATTGTTCGTGATAAACCGGACAGATGCCGGGCGATGCCACGTATTATCTCTTTGCACCTTGAGCTGCCCGGTGCACTTGCCGCCCTAAAAGAGCCTTATAAAGTGGAAAATCTATTCGTGAGTAAGGGCCGGAACTAAGTGATGATATTTAATGTAGAAAAGTATCTTTACGTATCATTTTCAAAGGGTTATAAGGACATCAGAGAAACTCTGATACATAGTCATATAGGGGGTAAACCTAGACCCTTCCTCATTCTTGCAGTATTTGGGGTAACTATTTATATCCCGTGATTTTCCCCTTTAATTTAAGATTTTTCACACCATTGTTTAACAAGAGAACTTTTTAAGTAAATGAATCAGAAAATATGAAAATCCATGTCCTAATTTTGTTAGCGAGCATTCTAATTTACCCTGCACATGCAGATTGGAAAGAATCCATTAATGATGCCTGGGAGGGCACCAAAGATTTAACTGACAAAACAAAGCAATATGGTGATAAAGCAATTCAGGGTTCAAAGGATTTGTACGATACCTTATCTGGAGATGTAAGCCTGGTTTCAGGCGCCGAAGGGCAGGTAATTTCCACGGAAATTATTAATGAAGAAAATAACCAACATATTAAAGATATCTGGCCCGATGTACTAAAAAATCTGGATGACGCATTAGATCTTAATTTAAAAATAGATGAAGCACCCGATTCACGCTGGTTTGGTGACGATAAAAAATCATTAGCAAAAGATCAGTTTGATGTGTTTTCTGAATTAGAATCATTGCTCTCTAGCCCCGCTATTTCGGCTAACCGCAAGAATATTGTTCGCTTGAAAGAAAAGATCAATGATGAGAGACAAGACATTGCTAGATTGAAAGAGAAAATTGTGGTCGCTTTGCCTAATGAGAAAGATAAACTGGATAAAAAAGTCCAAAAATCTCTCGATAAAATAAAAGTCTATTCTGACAATATTGAATATCAAAAAGCTAATTTAAAAGCCCGTCTAGAAGAAATGGGGCTTTTGTTAAGTCATGATCAAATCGACGTATTACTGTCCCGTGTTGACTCTGATGATATTATAAAAATGTCGGTTATCTATGATGTGTTAGCTGATATTACCAAGCAATTGATGGAGTTAACGCAGGAATTTAATGAAGACATTAACCAAGCCAGAAAATATTATGGTATGCATGTGGTACTGCTAAAATTTGTTATCAATATGCAGCAGACCTATATAAATAAACTGGAAAATGAATACCTGCCTAAAATTGATGATATAAGAAAAGATACCGTGCGCGTTAGTCAGGAATCCAAAATACTACTGCGCTCAGAAAAAAATTCACCTCAACGCAAAGCGCTACAAAATAATCTGCAGGCACAGCAATTGACACTCAAAGTTGCCAAGCTATATGCACAACAACTAAATAAACAAAAAGCAAAGGTTGAAGAAGCATTTATACTTGCTAAAAACGATTACCGTGTTGCAAAAAACACCTTTGATACAGTAAAACTAAGTGCTGAGCTGATACGTTTAATGAAAACAAATCAGGCATTATTTAATGCCTTAATGAATATTCAGATACCTGAAATTGTTCCGTTCAAGAATATTCAAATGCAGAAAAAGTTTGAGGAATTATCAGTTTTACTCAAGAATTGATGAGTTGAAATAGAAAAGAACTACTTAAAGCTCATCCTACTGTTTAGTGAACTAGTACACTGTCAATATAACGTAGACAGCTTACTAGAATGTTAATCAGAAATTCTTTGAATAGAATCTGATCTTAGAACTAAGGATAAGGTAATTTTTTGCAACAAAAATATAAACTAAAACGTAGTCTTGGTCTTTGGTTGCTGGTCTTTTATGGACTAGGAAATATACTAGGCGCAGGTATTTATGTCTTAGTTGGCAAAGTTGCTGGTGAAGCTGGATATTTTGCTCCGTTATCATTTATGTTAGCTGCGTTTGTGGCGGCATTTACCGCTTTTACATACGCTGAATTATCAGCACGATTCCCAGTATCTGCAGGCGAAGCAGTCTATTTGCAGGAAGGATTTAAGCAAACCTGGTTGTCTAAATTAGGGGGCATATTGATTGCTGCGTCTGGAATGCTATCTGCCGCAACTATTGTGCGGGGATTTTCTGGCTATATGCAGGTTTTTGTTGAATTACCCGATTGCCTATTGATTGTTTTAGCGTTGTTTACACTTGGTCTGGTTGCGATTTGGGGAATTAGTGAATCCGTAAAAATTGCAGCGATTTTTACCTTATTAGAAATTGTAGGCTTATTATTAATTATCGCTGTAGGCAGTAGCAAACTGGATACTTTGCCTGATGTTGTAACGACGTTACCTTCTTTGGGTGACTTTCAGGTTTGGCCGGGTATTTTCTTGGGCGCTTTTCTAGCGTTTTATGCCTTTATCGGTTTTGAAGACATGGTAAATGTAGCAGAAGAGGTTAAAAACCCAGAAAAAAACATGCCACGTGCGATTATCATCGCCTTGATTGTTTCTACGGCTTTGTATGCTCTTGTGTCGGTCGTTGCAATTGTCAATTTATCACCAGAAGCACTCGCTATGAGCAAAGCGCCACTTGCTGATATTTATACTGCGGCAACAGGGCAAAAGCCGGTTATTATTACTTTTATCAGTATATTTGCGGTAGTTAATGGTGCCTTGATTCAGCTTATTATGTCATCACGTATTTTATATGGGATGAGTAATCGGGGTTGGTTACCGACTATTTTTTCTCGCGTTTATCAACGAACTCAAACACCCGTTATAGCAACTGTTTTTGTAGTGTTAATGATTACATTGTTGGCTTTGTGGTTCCCCATAGAAAAGCTCGCGGAATCGACCAGCTATTTGATATTGACCATTTTCTTTTTAGTCAACATCTCCTTGCTTCGGATTAGGAAACGCTATGCCTTGCCCGAAAATGTACGTGGTTATCCCGTATGGGTGCCAGCAATTGGCGCTTTTGGAAGCTTGTTTTTATTAATGGCTCAAGTTTGGAATTCCTTGTAATCAATAGCTTCTTCTACTTAATAAAATTACTCTGCTTGAGCTGTCATATAAATGACAGTAATTTCGCGTATGAGTGAGATGATCATAAAAGGGTCGTTAACTTATTCAATATTAAGGTGAGCTATACAAGAATGATTAATAAAGATATAGAATTTAAAGCGCGTTTAACAAAAAAATATATTAAATCTAAAGTTGTGTGGTTGAGTTTGTTATTAATGGTGATGTTTTTTCCTGTTTCTGCAAAATCTTCACTATCAGAACTTGAACAAGCTCATGAAGATTATCAACAAGCATATAAGTATTATACTTCGTTGGTCACTTCATCAAAAGAAACAGGCAATGTGCAGGATGCACTCAAGAAATATCGTAATGCCTATGCCCGATATAAACGGCTTAAAGGAGCATCAAGGAAGCAAATTCCTCCTAAGCCAACCAAAGGAAGTAACATTCTTAATACAATGGGTATTGATGGGATTGTCGATATAGACACGATAATTATCTGGAAGCAAAATAAGCAGGGCTTGTTCCAACTTTTTTTAACTGATAAAAATGAAAGAACCCCTTTAAGTATTTCACCTGAATATAAGAATTATTCTGCATTTTCTCCAATCAATATTTGCTCATCTAATGAAAGTATTGTGTATACGGCTGGAAAGACTCCTGAACGGAATAAGCTAAATATTTATTTTAAAAAAACACTTACTAGCAAGCCTATACGCCTATTAAAAAATGCAACAGCCTTAGGTTTTTCTCCAAGCTGTGATCAATTGCTTTTTAGAAAGAATACAGCGCATAAGCTATATCTTTATTCATTTAAAACAAAGAAAACAAAACTCTTGTTTAAAGGCATACCTATTAACACAGCCGTATGGTCTTTAGATGGCAAAACAATAGCAATTGAGTCCCAAAAAAATAAAGCCAAAAGTGATATTTTCCTTCTTTCTAACCTGAATAAATCATCAAAGATCAAATCAACCAATATTACCAATACGAAAAACCTCAGTGAGAAACATCCTTTTTTTGATGAGAAAGGAAATGTTTTTTTTAACGTAAGAAAGGGGAATAGCTATGCATTGAAATCAGTGAATATTGATTCTCAAAAAGTAAAAGATTGGCATATTAACGAGTTTTGTATGGCAAGTTTTGATAATAATAGTCAGTTTCTTAGTCGCCCATCTTATAAGCCGGTTGTCAAACTTATTGATAATAAGATTCAAGAGGAATTCTTGTTAGACGGTTTATATGCGCTGTGGCTGCCTAAAAAAAGTGGGAGCTTAAAGTCAGGTTTTACCCAGATAGATGAGCCCGACAATCTAACAAGAACAGATCAGAAGATTACTGAAGAGACAATTCCAAATATTACAAAAGAAGAAATGAAATTGCCTCCTATTAAGGTAAGACAGGCGAATGCGAAGTTATCAAGATCTTCAACATTTCAGGTTTTGCCCAAAGATAAACCTCAGCAGTTTTCATTTGCAGATAAGATAAAAGTATCCTTACCACCTAACTTCGCAAGCAAAGAAAAATCACTGTCTATTAGTCATGTGGAAATTGACAAAGCAATAATGGTAGAAGGTGCTGTTCCTTTATCATTAATTGATCTAACGCTTAATGAGGGGGAGCAACCTTTAAAACCGGTAGAAGTATCCTTTAAGTATGATCCAGACAAACTAGGTTCTTTTACTGCTGAAGAAAGGCTGGAAGCCTTCAGATGGGATAAAGAAGGAGGAGGCTGGGTAAAATTACCTATTCGAATAGATGAAAAAGAGAATATTTCTTATGCACAGGTGGATCATTTTAGCATTATTGGTTTTTTTACAGTAAGAGCTTTGATTTATGGCGGAGCTTATATAGCAACTGTTGTAGCAGAAAAGAAACTTCTTAATAAAACATATTTTACACCAGACAAGAACTTCAAAATTCTTTATTCGGACAGTAGTATACGGAAAGATCCTGATCTAAATACTTCAGAATGGAAAAAGGCAAAGACAGGTAGAAGTGTTACTAACAAAAGCAATGCGCCACCTTATGTGCAAGCTGTCGGGTATATACTAGAAGAAGCACTTAAATCCTATACCAAGAAATTCCATTTTAAAAATCCAGCTGGAAAAGAAAAGGGATACTTTGGAACCTACCAAAAAACAATTACCGTAAAATTAGATTCGTGGTTTACAACTACACTTGCCAGTGGAGAGCCGAGTTATGAAAAAGTATACGAACGAATACATGTTCCAACTAATGGCGCTTTTCAATATTGGAGTGCAAAACGTGTATTTGCTCATGAGCTTTTCCACAGGGTTCAGGCAGAATACTACGGTAAATTGGGAATGCTCAGAGGGAGCACTACGAAGGTTTATACCGGAGCTAATTGCTGGTGGTTAGAGGCTACTGCCGAATACGCAGCCTACCACATGGCATTTAATCCTTCATTAAGCGGAATGGAAAATGGACTTGGAAATAATTACCTTGAATACCCTATCAACAAAACAGGTCTAATACCTAAGACTGACGACAATTATGGTTGGACAGAACGCGAGTACGAATACATTACATCAATTTGGGTTAAATATTTGGTGGATATTAGAAAATTAGATCTGGAAAAGATGATAGCCGCAGATGCCTCTGATTATTGGAAACCGGAATACAGTTTGGGAAGATATATGTATACGACCCATAAAAAATCAAGCAGTGATTTTTATCGCGATTTCACACACTGGATGATGTTTTCCCCCAAAGGAGGTTTAAATAAATATGCATACACAACACAAGTAAATAAAGATGATAGAGATATTGCCATTAAAAACAGTACACTCATATTAAGCAAGAAAGGTGAGCTTTCCTACACTTTTAATATGCCTGAGCATTTCACCTCTCAACTTTGGGCTATCAGCCTTGATAAACCAGCTAGTAATAATCTTGTAAAAAAATCTCCAGTAATTATTGATGTAAAAGAAAAAGCTATCGGTTCAGTTATAGATGTATTCCTTTTACCAAAAGGGAAATCTTTTATAAACCCTCCAATACCCATTGAAACATTTCACACCGGAAAGCAATCAAAAATTATCTTGGTTGAAGAAGGCCAGGTACTTTCCATTGTAGCCACACAAGGAAGCATTCCGGGTGGGAACACAACGGTTATTATTCGTGACGGAACTGTTCAATTGGATATAAGTCCTTCCGAAATACCAGATGCTAAAAGTAATAAACTTTATTCCTTTGAAATTAAAGCAACTGAAATACCTGAAGAGATTAAAAAGGTGAAAATTGAATGGGATTATAGTGATGGCACTAAAAAAAGCCTATCGGATATAGAAGTAGTTTCCGAGAGTGCAAAAATAGAAATCGAACATGAATATAAAATCAGTGATAAAGAAGAAATCTATCCGTTGAAAGTTTCATTGAAAGATAACAATACTGGAATCACCTTAGCTGTAGCAGAAGCGCGAATTACAGTACCCATTAAAGCGCCATCAGTTTTCATATCTGAAAGACATCTCGTGGGTCCTCCTGGAGCTACTTTCGATATGGAAGCACTCGCCTCTCCCGAAAATACCTATAAATTTGTTTGGGTCGTTGAAGGGATGGCAGAGGAGTTCACACAAACGGGTAAAAAATCGGGAATTGCGCCAATTATTGATAAAATTGGAGAATATACTTGTACGGTTAAAATGTATAACTTGGATAATGAGTATCTCGCCACAGATCAAGCGACAATTAATGTTGAAGATGAAGGTGGTATAAACCTGATTGGATATTATAGTTATTATGATTCTAATACAAAGAAACGACACATTGTTGAAGCACATACAACTCATACTGGTTATCCACCAGTGCACTTTTTTGTCATTGAGGGAGCGGTACCTACTTTTACAGGAGAATATGAAAACAAAGACGCTTTTGCCGAAAAAGTTAAAGGGGTAAAAATGGCAAATGAAAAGTATAAATATATATGGAAAATCAACGGTGTAAAGGACAGTTCTGCGGGAAAATATAGAGAATGGGGCAACGAACTCTCTTTAGAGGTTGAAAGTGAACCAAGATTGGATCGAGGAGTTATTGGAATAGGTGTGACAACCGTTTGCGTAGAAGTAATTGATGAGAAGGGGCGTTTTATTGGTAAAGACTGTTGGACAGTTCACGTGAAAGAAGCTGAGGAGAGTAAATATCTTATCTCCCCTTTAATTCCAGATGGTGATGAGTAATTTTGATTACATAAGAAATGATTGGTAAATAATATAATCATGACACATTGCTTAAATGTATAACGCAATACTTAAAGAAGGGGTGAAATTTTGCACCAATTGCGGTACAGCTATCAAAGATAGAGGGACGTAACTAAGATTAATCTAGATATTCCAACAGACATTGACTGACTATAAAGTTCCTTGTTAATTTCAATTACAACTATCAGTCTTTATGAAGAGTGTATGGAAATCAATCGAAAGATGATAAAAAAGCTAAATTCCAAGAAAGATATAAGGGAAATGATGAAAAAAAAATCACTTAACATGCCTATACAATGGGATGTAAATATCTCCATTTTAAAAAACCCGTTACTCTGGTTTCAACTATTCATGGTAGCTTTTATTGCATCATCCTATCTTATGCTTTTGATGGTAGGGTTTAATTTATTTGAGCATCACTGGGAAGATATACCTGCATCATTAAGTGTTGGTTTAATTATAGGCGGCGGCTTATTTATAGCTCTTAGCCTGATCATGTTTTTAATGTATTGGCGAGGAATACCGACTACCTATGTGTTAAAAGATAAAAACATTGAACAACATACACTTGCTAGGGGAAAGAAAACATCGGGTCTATTGAGCCTCTTTGGCATACTTTCTGGGAAAAGTGCGGGCTATACGGCGGCTGGTGCTACTTTATTGGCACGTTCCAGAGAGCAAATTGCAGTTGAATGGAAAGATGCGACTAGTCTGGAAGTATTCCCTAAACGGAATGAAATTCAGCTTCATAATGATTGGCATACGATTATGCAGGTGGTTTGTCCTGCGGATCAATTTGATAATATTTTACAATTTATCCAACAAAAAACTGAGAAGAATAGACTTCCAGAAAAAGTTAAAGAAAACATGGAAACACCATTTGCAAAGAAAGTCATTCTCAGCATCTTTTCATTAATTTTTGGGATTTTTCTATTGCCACGTTTGCCCATTCATTACGTGGGTATTTTTGCAATTGCTACGATAATTTTTGCTTTTATGGCTTTATGGTCAAGTGGTGTTAGGCAACGCTTGTTTGGAATAATACTTGCTTTACTTCCTATTATTGGTGTTGCTCTTGCCTTTATTTTAGGGGAAGTAGAAATGTCTCAACAGGGCGCGATTTATGCTTTATTGATTGAGTTGCTTATATTAGGTTTTTTCATATTTCTTGGATTGGGGGTAGTTCTAAAAATTATAAAATAGCTAAATATCATCTTTCTTTGGCTAGAAGCAATTTACAACACTTTAAATTGCACGTCTTATGCCATATGGACAGCCGAGAATTTCGCACTAGGACAGTTATTTTATTAGTGGCTCAAAGCTGGAGTTCTATTTTTTAGTTTTTTTTTGATTAGGCGTATTTGCATATTTTTTTTGTAGTTGCTGTAATTCTTCAAGGCGTTTCATCACGCAATAGTTGATTGTTTCTTTGGGATAATGACCGTTAGAATCTGCTATTCCTATTTCCATGCCCATCAGCAATTCAAGGGCATCATCAACTGTTTCTACGCTGTGTACTTTAAACTGTTTGTTTTCTACAGCGTCGACTACATCACGGTGCAGCATTAAATGTTTTGTATTGGAAGCAGGGATGATTACGCCTTGCTCACCTGTTAAACCACGTGCTTTACAAATATCAAAAAAGCCTTCTATTTTTTGATTTACACCGCCGATGGCTTGAGCGTCACCTTGTTGGTTAATGGATCCTGTTACGGCAAAATCTTGTCGAATAGGAATGTCAGTTAGGGCTGAAATCAAGGCACAATATTCTGCTATGGAGGCACTATCACCGTCTACACCATTATAGCTTTGTTCAAAAACGAGGGTTGCTGAGAGCGCCAAAGGCTGGTTGCGAGCATAGCGATTGGCTAGGCATGAAGCGAGAATCATAACCCCTTTAGTATGAATAGCACCCCCCAGTTTGGTTTCCCTTTCAATGTCCAGCACATTGCCATTTCCTAAGCGAGCCGTTGCAGTGATACGTGTCGGTTGACCAAATAAGTAATCACCCAACTGAAATATAGAAAGTCCATTAACCTGTCCCGTGCAAACCCCATCAGTATCAATCAGAACGGTGCCTCGAAGGATTTGTTCTTGCTCCAGCGCCTGGAGTTGGTTGGCTCGGTAGCGGTGCGCATCAATGGCTTTTTGAACTTCTTCTGTCGAGATGATTTCAGAGTTTGTTTTTTTTGCCCAATAATCTGATTCCAGCACGAGATCTTTTAATCGCCCCATATGCAGGGAAAGTTTTTCTGAATCACCAGTTTTGCGAGAGCAATGTTCAATGATTCGAGCAACACCTTCACGGCTAATAGGGCGTGTTTTTTCGGTATGTGCGACTGCTGAAGCGATGAGTGCTAATTGATTTACTGAGTCAGGATCTCTATTAAATGACTCTGAAAAATCTGCGGTTGCCTTGAATAGCTCATCAAACTCAGGATCGTATGTTTTAAGTA
>Ga0209633_10002079_pt1 | contig 19811 bp, 19 predicted proteins | sample Cruoilmetagenom1_FD_187290 | JGI IMG/M metagenome (GOLD analysis project Ga0209633, IMG submission 187290) | Oil polluted marine microbial communities from Coal Oil Point, Santa Barbara, California, USA - Sample 1 (SPAdes) (version 2) | ecosystem: Environmental > Aquatic > Marine > Oil seeps ... | reverse complement strand
AAGGTAGAACAATTAGAATATAGTCCTATGGATAACATTCAGCCAGCTGGTTCTATGCTATCTTCGGTTAATGATTTAAGTCATTGGTTAATAGCTCAAATTAATGAAGGAAAATATAATAATACGGAAGCACTTCCATATCGAGCAATGAGAATAACGCGAAGACCGTTTTCAACCCAAGGGTTTAATCAAACAAACAATACCAGAACACATTTTTACAATTATGGGTTAGGTTTTTTCGTAAGAGATATCAATGGTTTTTTAAGCTTTCAACATAGTGGAGGATTAACTGGGTTTTCGGCTAATCATATTATTATTCCTGAAAAAAAATTGGGAATTGTAATTCTCACAAATGATGATGTAAACGACTTCTTCCTCGATTTAACAAATGTCGTTGTTGATGCTTTTTTAGAATTACCTTTTAAAGACTATTCATCTAATTCTATAAAATCATATCATGAAGAAATTCTTTATAACCTAAAAGAAAAAGATTCTCTAAAAACTTTAGTTAAAATAAATGGCAGGAAAATTTCCTTAAATAAATTTATAGGAACCTATAAAAATGAAGCTTATGGCAAAATACGTATAATTGAAGAATCCAATCAGTTAAAACTATTATTATCAAATCAAAAAGATATATATGGAGTCTTAGAATATATTGGAGAAAATAAGTTTGTATGTGAATTTTCTCATTATGAATATGGTACGGTAGTTATACCATTTACTATACAAAATGAATCAGTAATAAATTTTGACCTTTTAATTGAAAATATAGAAGGCAATATTTATAAGTTCGAAAAATGTAAAAATTAATTTTTTTAATAACTATACAGTAAATAAGATATTTTAGGTATCATATAGTAGCATGTGTTTAGAAAATTATTCATTGTGAAATTTTAAACTTTTGCAGCTAACAACTAGATGCCAGTGAAACTTTTCTACAAAATATTAGATAACTTACCGCAATTTTATGTAAGCTCTACTATAAAATGATGAAAATTATAATGGAATAAATTTAGCCTATACTATTATAAATCAATTAACTATATTTGTAGTGATATCATGGAATATAATTTAAAAAGGCTATTTTATAGAGAAAAAGTAAATACTCTAATTTAAAACAATGAATTATTTAAGAAGTAATTCTTTTTTTAAAGTATTTTTAAAAATTATAGCGTCAAATATTTGATCCAAGGCTAATTTTAAGTTCTCATCATCTTCAATTAAATCGTTTAATAGATTAAATTTATGACATAACTCTTCTTTATTAATTATCACTTCATTTGTCATATTTGTAAGCTCTTCAATTTCAACATTAAAAGCCTTTGCCAATTTTTTCACAACCTTGGAAGAAGGAATAGCATTATTCATTTCATAACGATTTATCTGAACATATGATACACCTGAAATATTTTGAAGCTCTTTCAATGAATATCCATTTTTAAACCTTAACATTTTAATTCTTTTTCCTACCATAGTTAAAATCAGTTAAATAATTTAACTTTTCTAAAAGTTAAAATTAGTATTATATTTTATTTCTTATTAACTTATTGCATGTCAGTATAAAATATACTAATAGTATGTTAATCCATACTAATAGTACGTTGATTCGATTAATAGTAGAATTGTAGAACTAAAAATCGTATATCATTTTTATAAATGTATAAATATTATTTCTTAAAACAATAAATAATTTAACTAATTAAAACTTTTGAGCAATGAATAACAATATATTAATAAAGAATGAAAATGTTTATTTGAGTTCTATTTTTTTAATCGAAAAAGGTTTTAATCATAGAACATTATCAAATTACATGTCAAATTATAATAAGGGTAAATCGCACTTATATGAATATTTGATTTGCTCAAGCAATAAGAAGTGGTTATTATTTAAAGCTATTCCAACAAAGAGGATAGCAAAACTTGGGCTTCCGACTATTGAAGAAGAGTTTAAGGAAATTTATTTTAAAGAAACACATTACAATAGAGTAAGAATTCAAAAGGAAATTTGGTTGATATTAAGTAATTCTTGGGATAATCCTATAGCATGGAAAAAATTTATCCCTGTGTATAAAGATTATGGTCTTGATGTATACCACAGAAACATTTTATCAAAAACACATTCATTAGTACAACAAATAATAGCTTTAAAAAAAGGTAAAACATATTTAATAAAGGACATTCATTCTGTACACCTGAAATTTGAAGATTCCATCTTTAGATATGGATGTTATAGGTACTTTTCAAAGAAACTAATAAACACTCAAAATAAAGGCATAACAGAGACTTTAATTCATGATTTTAAACTTTTTGGAAGGACTCCATATAAATTAACTCCGCTAGTTAAATCAAGAATACTATTTCACTATAGTATTCCTAAAAAATATTCAAAGAAACAAATTCAACAGAAAGTAAATGAAGAGCTTATTGTGAGAGGAATCAGAACTATTTCTTATAGTTCAGTTACATCTTTCCTTAATCAAAACATCATAAAAAACAGAGTAGACATGTTTAGATATGGTAGAAATTTTGCAGAAAAAAATTCGCTTCCTTATTTAAAAAGAAATCACCCAACTTTTAAAGGTGAAGTTTTTGAAATCGATTCAACAAGGATAAATATACCCTATTTAGACAAAAATAAGGGTATTAATTATTTGAATTTATGTGTTATGATGGATGTATTTACAAGGAGAATAATTGGCCATTCAATAGATGAAAGCGAAAATCAAATAATGATAATTAATTGTATAAAAAAGGCATTTGAGACATTTAAAATTATTCCGAGCCAATTGGTACATGATAATCACAAAGCATATTCATCAGATATGATGACTGAATTAAGAATGAAATTAGAAGGTTACGGCGTTCATATGAGAAATGCTAAAATTAGAAATGCAAAAGATAAAGCTCATGTCGAAAGATGGTTTAGAACGTTTTCTTCTCAATATTTAAATCAAGTAATAGGAAATTTAGGCTACGGAATAACTGCAAAATCTCAAAACTCACGAGCTTCAGTTAGTTTAGAAACAACGTTCCGAAACAAAAAACATCTGAGAAACAAGGAAGATCTTTCTAATTTGATTTCAGTTTTAATTAAGAAATACAACACAGAGACTTCTAAAAAGAATGAATTAGAAAAAAAAGAGAGTTACATGAAAAACAAAAAATTTTATGCTTGGGACATAGCTAAACTCTTTTATAAATCAAAAAGAATAAGAGTTAGGCGTTCAAAAATTATCTTTCAAGAAAAAGGTATTTCTTACCATTATACTATTTACAATACCCATCAATCAAATAAATTGAATAATATCTCAGTACAAATTTTCTTCGACAATAAAGATTTGTCTTTTATTTATGCCTTCTATGAAAATGAATATCAAGGTTGCTTCAAGTGCGATGATTTGATTGATATTATACCGAGTGAAAAAGACTTAATTATAATGAATAAGCATAATCATATGTTAAGAAAAAAGATAACAGAAAATTTCGCAAGACTAGCTAAAGACATTGGTAATGGAGAAAATGAGTTAAATTCTATACCAATATTATCAAACTTTAACGGTGAAGAAAGTTTAGATAAAATTATTTCTATAGCAGAAGATAAATTATTACTTGTTGAAATGATTAATAAAGAATATCCTGAAATAAAAAAGACTATAGCGAAAACAACAAAAACCAATGCTAGCCTTCCAATTATAACTTCTCGTAGAAAGTCAAAAAGGAATAAAATTAAAATGATTGAAATAGATGAAAATTTTTGAAACATATAACTTTGATTTAATACAAGAAATATGTGCGAAAGCAAAAAATGACTCTCAAATGTCTTTAATTATCGGTTATCCTGGTGCTGGAAAATCGGTTGGACTAAAATATTTTAAAAAATTCAATAAGAGAGTTTATTACGTATGTGTGAGGAAGAGCATGACAATGAAAGAATTTTATATTGAATTATTAAAGAATTTTGATTTTGAAGGGGACTTTAAAAAGATGTCACTTTTTGATATAATAAATATTTTAACATATAAAATTAAAATAACAAATAAGAAAAATTTATTAATAATTGATGAAGCTGGTAAATTTAAACCAAATCAACTGGAATATATCCATGAGATAAGAGATTTGACAAAAGAAATTATGGGTATTGTTTTAAGTGGGCCAGGCTATTTTTTAGACAATTTAATTAAGTGGAAAGAAAAGAACATAACTGGAATACCAGAAGTCTATAGAAGAATAGAACATTTTGAAACACTAAAAAAACCAACTATTAGAGAGATTAGAGCTATATCTTACGGTTACAAAATAATGGATACTGAAGTTATTAATAAAGAATTTAGAAATATTGAAAGTTTTAGTGATTTAACAATTAGAATTAACAATTATCTTGCTGGCGATTAAAATAAATAGGAGTGGTATGCCGAATATTTATAATAATATAATTATCCTCTGGAAAGTTTACAAAAACGACCGTTTATGTAAACTTTAAAATTTTCAACTAGTTTCATCTATATAGTTTACTTTTCAGGTTTACTTAAAAAGTTTACCTTTATATGAAAAAAGTAAACGATGTTATTTGGTTATGCTAGAGTAAGTACCGATTCTCAAAAATTAGATTTACAAATTGATGCTTTGCTCAAATCTGGGATAAAGCAAAAGAACATTTATACAGATATTTCATCAGGTTCAAAATCTAAACGAAAAGGTTTAGATCTTCTTTTGAGTAAATTGAGAGAAGAAGACACAATCGTTGTTTGGAAGATGGACAGAATTGCTCGAAGTCTATCTCATCTCATAAAATTAATTGAACATTTTGAAAAAGAGAATATTCAGTTTAAAAGCCTTCAAGAACAATTTATTGATACGACTTCGGCACATGGGAAATTTGTTTTTTCTCTTTTTGGTGCTGTTGCTCAATTAGAAAGAGATATTTTAATTGAAAGAACAAAAGCCGGCCTTGAAAGCTCAAGAAGAAGGGGAGTTGTACCTGGCAGGAAAAAGGGATTAAACCAAGAAGCCAAACAAAAAGCAATTTTAGCTGAAAAATATTATAAAGAAAATAAGCTTAAGATCGAAGAAATCATGAAGTTAATTGATGTTAAGTCAAAAAGAACTCTATATAAATATTTAGCATATCAAGGAAGAAGAAACTGTTTGACCTGTAAAAAATTATTTTGGGATAAGAACCAAGATCTATATAACTCATATTGTAATGACCATAAATAAAAAAGGGGTTTTTCCCCTTTTTTCGCTTTGTTAAAATATATATATTTAGCTTATAAATTTTAGCAACAATATAAATTTCGTAGCAAGTTATGTCAGACGTGTTAATTGACAAATACAATTCCAATGACCAATCAGTACTAAGTGATATATTAACCATTTATGATAAAAATAAAATAGAGTGTCTAGAATTATTAGAAAAGTTAGAAATCAAAAACATTAAAGATGCAGAACGATGTTTTGATTTGATTAATTCGTTGGATTTTTTAAATCTAGAAGTAGCTAATTTGCAGGCATCAGTTTTAATCCAATTTTTAACAAATCAAATTTCAACAGATAGTTTAGTTGAAAAATCAACTAATAACCTTCAAGAATTAATAAGGAACGGATCTGACGAAATAGTCGAACAAGTTTTTCAAAAAGTTAGATATTCTTTAAGGAATAAAGATGGGTTGAAATATAGCTTATTAATATCATATATTTCAAGAACAGAAAATTTTGAAATTATAAAAGATTTCTTTTATGATTTTAACAACCCTGTGTACATCTTTGATTTGATGATTAAGTTATATTCTGTTACACCGACATATAGATTCAATCTGGATTTATTTAGTAATGGTATTTCAAGAGCATGGCAAATAAAACCTGAGAGTACTGAAGAATTAACTCTTAACTTATTCACCGGAGACTCTACTTTTGCCATTTTAGCAGTAAAAGTACTTTTTGTGAACAGTTTGAATCCAATTAGTATTGATTTATTAAAACTTAAAAATAAAACCCATCAATTGAATGCTATTAAAGCAATTTGTAAATTCCCGCATTCTTTCGATAAATTACTGCCAACATTAATTGTCTTGAGAAGATCAAGGTTTAAAGATGTAGTTGGACAACTTCAAACAGAATTGTCTAAAAAGGTTTATGAAACTTACCATGATACTATCTATAAAAAAATTAAAAACTCAATAACCAAAACTAAAAAGGATATAAAATTTCTCGAGCCAATAAAAGAAGCATTAGATGACTATCATAAACTAAAAACTTTTAAAGAGTCTATTAATGATTTGAACCCTTTTGAAAACGAAAAAACACTAATTGATTTATATTATCGATTGGAAAGGGAAGAAAATGTAAGAATGATGAACACCGAAAGAACAGGGACTATAGCTAGTTTATTCAAAAAGATAGTTATTGTTAGAGGAAATTCAATAAAATACAATAATAGTCCACCTACGAAAATGGCTAAGATAGAAAGTAGCTTGTTAATAGATTTAGAAAGTTATAGAAATCCTGATTTATATGAACATAAACTCAACATTATTGAATGAATATTAAGCCATTAGTTGTAAAATCATATTTGGAATCTTTAACAGAAGAGAACGAACTCAATAGGATTTTCCCTATCCTATTATCTTCATTAAAATTTGAAATTTTATCGAAACCAACTTATAACAAAGGTTTGCCAGAATATGGTAAAGATATTGTCGCCGTAGGTTTTGAAAATGGAATTAAGAAAAGGTTTTATTATGAACTTAAAGGAGGAGGCGATCGTAATATTACTACTACTAATTTACATAAAAAAGATGGTATTATAGAGTCAATAAGAGAGGCTAAGTATAAAAAATTTGCAACAGATTATCCTAATTTCGAAAAATTGCCTTTGAAAATAGTGATAGTGCATAATGGGATTTTAAAAGGCAGTGCAAGAGAAGTTTTTGATGGTTTTATAAAATCAGAATTTGAATTTGAAAATATTGATTTCGAACGATTTGATATTGAAAGATTGACTAGTGAATTTTCAGATCATTTATTTGGTGCATTTTTACTAACAAACCAAGAAAATACCAAATTATTCAACAAAGTATTGATTAACCTAAATACTTCGGAGCATGTTTCCTTTGATTATATAAAATTAGTTGATAATCTTTTTTCAAAAGAATGGAAAGGTTATAAATCAAAATTACCTAGACAATGGGTTTTACTATTTGAAACACTAAAACTAATAGCATTCATAATTTATACTGAAGCTAAGGAGTATAATAACTTAGATATCTGTAAAAGATATATTGCATCTTTAGTGATAAAGTTTTGGTTTTGGATCCTTAAAAATAAATTAGAAAGAGATAGGAAAGTAATAAATTATTTTAATCAGGTCTTTTTTTTCTATATATCGGTATTAGGTGAATATTTTAGGAGGACACTACCAATAGCAAAAATATTTAATGGTCTCTCTTCGGAAAAATCTGGAAGATATGAGCAGATAGGTTATACTAAAAGGACGTTTGAATATTTGCAATATTTATGTTTCTATATTGATGTTGAGATGGAGTTAGATGAAAAATTTGACGCAGAAAGTGCTAAATCAATTTTAACAATGGTTATTAATAATAATAGTGTCTCGTCAAGACCTTTAATAGATATTAACTCTATACCAATTATTGAAATAGTCAATATTTATTTAAGATTGAATGACAAGCTTAGTGCTTCAAACTATTTAAAAAGTGTATTTAGCTATTTAAAGAATGGCAAGAAAAAGTATAATAGGATGCCAGACGCGAATAATAGTTATGAGAGTATGATAAGATTTACGGTAACAGGAAAAAAATCCGCATATTACTCAGAGACAACAAGCCCTCTTTTATCTACCTTATTGGAGTATACAGTTATCCTTGATTTAGAAACACTTTATTTAGATATAAGAGATTTTGTTACAGAATATAACATTGATTTGGGGCTTTTCACTCCACATCATGGAGTAAATTCGAATTCTAAGCATTTAATAGAAAATACAAATCTTGATTTAGAAGAACAGCTTTTTTCTATACCTGATTTTTCTGACGGATATCAAAGAGCCATCGACGTATCTGAGAATCTTGAATTTAAAAAATTCAAAAAGAATTTAATTGAAATTAAAGAAGAGTATCAATATGAATATAGAACAGATTTAGCGGGTTTTTCTCCGCTAAGAAATCTGGCTCATATTTATTTTAAAATACCATTTTTCCCAGATAAATGGAGAGGTAAGTTAATTGAATAATGATTAATTATTTGCACAATATTTTTAATGTTTATTGCAAGTATTAACACCATAATATACAAGATAAATGACTTTAAGAAAAGGAGAAGAACTGTTAAAAAAACTTTCAACAAAAGAAGTATATTTCTACTATGACGATGAAAAAGGAATTGCTCAAGTATCAAAAGATGTTTTTCTAAAAAAGGATGAATTCATTCATTATCCGAGGGGGTTTGATGGTGGACCTAAATACAAAACCATTAAGAAAATTAGATTTATTGGTTTCAAAAAGAAAGTACCAGTTGGGCTTTACTCTTCAGTTAATTATGGATATGGATTTACTAAAACTTTGGGACCGTTTAATTATTTTATAAATGATAACTATAAGTTCAAAGAAGTTGTAATAGAAAAAGACGGTAAAACATTGTTTGATACAACGAACAACATACTTTACCTAAATCAAAATGATCTACAACTACTTAAAGATACCTTCTCTTCTATATTTAAGAAGAACAAAGGAGCCGTGGAAGAAATTCTCCAAATTCTTCTATTCAAATTGTTTCCTAAATCATTCTCAAAGCCAAAAAAGAAATATACACCAAGTGCATTGTCAAGTGCATTATCATCTTGGGGAAATTCAATCGACGAATTTTCAGATGATGATAAGAAATCAATACAAGATCTATACGATAAACTTTCACTTGGAACTAATTTCCTGAGCACGGACTCGTTAAAGAAGACCAAACAAATAATTGACAATAAATATATAAAGGCTACAATCACAGAATTTAAAAAGTTGCTAGTAGCTAAATCTGATACTCCAACTCTTGAAAAGAAATGGCAAACTTTCTTAAAAACAAATAGCTGGATCTTTTCTTCAATTTTTGCTCAACCCGTAATTTTATATGGAGATGAAGCGTATGTAGGTGGGAAAACCGTTGATAATAAAAATGGAAAATTTAACGATTTCTTGATTCAAAACAAGCTGAGTAACAACGTCTCTTTTCTTGAAATAAAAACTCACTTAACCAAAACTTTAGAAAATTCGGCCTATAGAGGTAATGATGTTTTTAGCGTTACGAAAGAGTTATCAGGTTGTATTGCACAAGTGTTAAATCAGAGAGATAATTTTCAAAAAGAATTTGATTCACTTAAAAGAAAATCAGAGAAAGATTTTGAATCTTTTAATTCTAAATGCGTGGTTTTAGTAGGCACGATAGATTCATTGACTGATAAACAAAAATATTCCTTTGAGTTATTTAGAAGTAATAGTAGGGATGTAGAAATTATAACATTTGACGAACTTCTTCTTAAAATTGAATCTTTACAAGAAGTAATGTCTGGTAAGAGAACATCTAAAACAACAAAGGCAAAAGCAAGAAATGTAAGAGCTAAATCGAAATAAGTACTATGGATAAAGATCAGAAAAGCGATAAACTATTTGAAATTTTAAATATTGGAAAATCCGTTTCAAATAAAAAAAATGGAATGATTAATCTTTCTACACCATTTGACTTTACTAAGTCAAACAAAGAAAACGATAGAACCATTAAATTTGAAAATATTTCACAGGCCATTGAAATAATTTCTGAATTCGCTGGAAAAGAAAATTCTGAAAAAATAAAAAAGCAAATAACTGATAGTTTCACAAATAGTTTAGAATTTGAAAAACCTTTCATTTTAGAGTTTAAGGTAATTGATTAAATGCAAGGCAGACATAACCAAATATCTGAATTAAAGTTTAAATAAACGATTATAAAAATAATGAATATCATAGGAAATTGGAAAGGGTACTACGAATATGGTGTGGGCTATTCTCTACCATAATTTGGTAAAAGAGTAAAAATAGAAGTTGTTTTTGATGGAACAACTGAGAGTTTCAAGGGCTATATTAATGAAGAAGAATCTGAATATTCCGTTCCTTTAAAAGCATCTATTAAAGGATTTTCAGAAGAAGCATTCATTTCTTTTGTTAAAAAATATCCTGGATCACCTAGAATAGAAGAGGGAAGTGGTAGATTGATGATTGATGAAGGAGAATTAGAAATAGAACATGAAGGAGTAATTGATTTTGAGAATGATTCGATTTATGGAGCTTGGTTTATAACCGAGATTATAACTGATGAAGAGGGAAGCTTTGAAATGATAAATCAAGGTATTTGGTTTTTAGAAAGATCAAATTAATTATAACTTAAAGTTTAAATTAACGATGAGTAGGAGGTAACTATATCCTTCGATGTGTAAAATTTAAAAGAAAATAAGGAAACATGAAAATAATGTGTCTCAATGGATGGGGCGGAAAGCTCTATGACAAATTACTTCCATATTTGACAGAGGAAAACCCAGATATTCTTTGCATACAAGAAGTTGTGCATACACCTGAAACGGAAAAAGACTGGCTCACTTATAGAGATGGAGACCACATTCTTCCTCAACAGGCCAACTTTTTTCGTGATGTTAAAAAAGCATTATCTAATCACGCTGGTATTTTTTGTCCTGCTTCACAAGGCATTCTATGGGATGAGAATACTAAAATTCCTTCGCAATGGGGACTTGCAACATTTGTACGGAAATCTTACCCTATAATTGGACAAATACAAGGATTTGTGCATAAATCATATTCACCTCATAATTACGGAGAACATCCTCGTTCCAGAAATGCTCATACAGTTAAAGTGTTCGATTATAAAAAAAATAAACCCGTGGTTGTTGCCCATATGCACGGATTGCGAGACTTGAATGGCAAAATGGATACGCCTGAAAGAGCTATGCAAGCTCATAAATTAGTGTCATTTGCAAAGAGATTGGTAGAAAATAATGATACTCTTGTAGTTTGCGGAGATTTTAATGTAGAACCGAATAGCGAGACATTAAAAATTTTATCCAAGGCCGGACTAACCGATTTAGTTACCACAAGAACTACAAAAGGAACTCGCAATTCTCATTACAAAAAGAAAAGTAGATATGCGGACTACATGTTAGTTAACGAACATACCAATGTTTTAAATTTTAATGTGATTTTTGAGCCTGAGGTTTCTGACCATTGTCCAATGGTTCTTAATATTTAGTTTTAAAAGTTCAAATAAACGATAAATAAGAGGTAACTATATTTCTTATATTTGAGATATATAGTTAATATTAACTGTATACCTACGTTGGGCACAATTATTCCTACAAATACCCTGAAATAGAAACACATAAGCAAATATAGAATTGCGTACTTTTGTTTATTAGGAAATCGGTTTAAAAAAAATACACCATGAGCAATGATATCAACATTAAGGCAAGTGATACGATTGAAACATATGAGGCAAGAAAACGGATTGTTAATGAAATAAATGAAAAATTTAAAATTGAAAGATATTTATATCTAATTGTTTCCATTTTATGCTTTGCGATTGTTGTTTACTTAGCCTTTGACCTGTATAGACTTGAAAAAATAGGTACCGATCAACTTGCTTTATTCCTTGGACCTACAGGATTTTTAGTCCTTGCAATATCAAGAATTTTATATATGTGGTCTAAGTCAATGAAAATTATTTTTACTGGTAAAATGTAAATTATGGATGAGAAAAAGTTAAACGAAGAGATCGATAATCTTAGAGGTAGAATTGATTTAGCTAAAATTGACAGAATATCAAGGGTTAGTAAAATTATTAGTCTTACGGTTGTTCCATTAATGTTAATTCTATTTATTTATGGTTTTGTGAAACTTACGGGTTTAAAAAGTGAAATCACTGAAACTGAAGACCTACTTGAAAAAGCTCAGACTCAACTTAAAGATTATAAAGAAGCAAAAGATTTATTACAAACTGACATGGATTTAATTCTTAGCACTTCTCTTAATGCATTCGGGTGGCCAGTTGAGGAAATCAAATTAGAAGATCGATACAGCCAAAAGATTATTGAATCCTTAAACGCAAATAATATAATTAGAAACATCGTATTTAATCATGAATTTGAAATTTCGTCGAGAATAATTGTTCAATATTATCCCAAAAGCAAAGATAAATATAAAGTGGTAGCTGCTTTAGAAGAATTTGGTTTTGAAGTCAATACTAAAAATTCTAATCCTAAATTGTTAAATCAAAAAACTAATTCGATCTGGTTTGGAAAATCTGTTCCAATTGAGAATGTTAAACTTGTAGCATTTACTCTAATTCGAGCTGGAGTAGAAATTAAGTTCATTAGACAAGCCGATATTTTACAAAGTAACAAAATAATCATTGGGACTTCATATCCACATGAACATAAATCAAGAATATTAGTTTCTAAAATATATGAAATATCCGAATTTGAAAAATGTCCAACACTTAGTTCTTGTAACTAATAAAATTAACTGTGCTCAACACTGCTTATAAAACATAGCTAATAAGTGCTAAACCGAAAGGTTTGTGTTTTATTAGTAATGACCGCCAAGTTTTTAATTTGGCTTTAAAACTGAGAAATTAAAATAAAATATGAAAAAATTGGCTCTGTGCCAAAGCCGAAATGTAGTATGTTTTAACGCGCTACGTTCCATACACTGAGACGTTAACTAAAGTTTAAATAAACGATTATAATTTCCATTTGATTTACCTAAGCAATCAAGTTATCTTCAAGCGGTAGCGGACCTGAGAGTTTTGTTGAATTAAGAAAGTTATTCGTAAAAACGTCTTGCATTGGTATAGAAAGTAAGCTATTTCTTGATTTTTTCCATTTTTTTACTTTGATTCCAAACATATGTTTTACCAAACCTGGGAATTCCCAATTGGCATTTTTACCCCAATGAATAGTAAAAGGAATATTATTGTTTTTTAGTACTTCAATCATTTTTGTAGAATAATTTTTTAGACTAATAAGTTTGTCCTTATCACTCCACTGGATTCCATCAATTTCTACCATACACGTGAAAGGAAATTTTGAAAAGGCCAGGGTAGCCTTTGATTTTTTTACAAATCGCATGGCAAAAATTCCTGGCACAGGATGCTCTCTAGTCAATTTTGCCAATAATTCCAAGGTCTTTGATGAATTTTTATGATCTACTCCAAAGGAGCAGGCAAATGCCTTTCCTTGAAAACCTGCATCCCAGAAGATCTCAGATAATTTGCCCACCGTTGTTTTTTCTTCCATAGGTAAAATGGAAGTTTTGAGTGCCTTAATAAGTGTTGGAATGATTTTAGGAAGTTTTTCGGCAATCTTTATAAAAAGATATATTAAATCTAAATAAATAAATTGTTTCTGAAAGGGGATAGGGTTCCCAAAATCTGCCTTATAATCCTCATAATAGGGCATTTTATAAATAAATTCTACTGCATATTTACTTTCATTTTTGTTATAGGGATTCATAAATATTTTATAATGAAAAGGACGAACTCCGGTATAATCAAAATTTGGAATCTTAGGGTCATAGTTAGAAAAGTCTAAGGTATCGGCTAATTTGAGTGCCTCGGTCTTTGGTACTTTCTTAACATAGCGATGTAGTAAGAATAAATCTTCAGTTTCTATAACTATCCCATGTATAAAACCCATGGAACCAAGCCCTACAAGGGCAGCATTAAATATATCATCGTCTCTGATAATCCGTGCGTCTAATTTTTGAAAATAGTCATCCCTTAAAGCTGGTTTCGATTTTCTTTCTATATATACATTGTCATTTGAGTTAGGTCCGGTAATGATATTTAAACCTACTACATAGTCCTGAACCGAACCGACATCAAAGGTAGAGCCATGAACACCTGTGGATATACAACCTGCTATGGTTTGCCCATTACTAGCTCCAGTAGTCTTTAATGATTTTCCACGCTGCTCTAAATAGCGTGAAATTTCCTTGATCTGGTTTCCGCATTGAAACCAGAATAAATTACTGTGTTTATAGGCAGAATTTTGGTGTATTTCACCTTCAAAAATGTTGAATTTAAGATTCATAAAAACATTGTAATGCATCCGGTCTTGACAATGGGCAATATTTGACATGGACCATTTTGAACCAATTGCTCTAAAGCATTCATTCTTATTGGCAGCCTGCTGAATAAGTTTTCTGATCTCTATGGCTACATCCTTGTATTTTTCAAAATCTGATAGGCCGGAGGTGGGTTTCTCCAATTCAGTAGTTAGAAATTTCTTTAACGGAAATGGCCCGTTTTTATGAAGCGTATTCCATCGTGTTCTGTTATCAATTTTTGTAGTAGCCATTTTACATACTGTTTTCTTTTATACATACATATTTAATCTTCACCTTCTTCTTTCTACCAAAGGTAATAGCGTTGAGCAAAACACCTCCAAACGTACTTCTGTATTCTACGGTATGCAAGGCCTGTGAAGGACATTTAGAAATATTAAAATAATGTGCCCCGGTTGTGATTTTTCGTGTTACTATAGTGTCGAGGGTATACACATTATATCCTGAATAAGCATCTTCTCTTTCTGTATCAGCAGGTTCCCATTGCCCTTGTTCTACCTGAAACCGCACAGAGTAACAGGAGCTTAAGGCGACCATCAAACAAAAACAAACAACTATGTTAATAAATCTCATAAGAAAGCATTTTTATTAAATATGTTATAAAAATAAGCTACTGATAATCAATAGGCAAGAGGGTATTTCCCCTTTTTAAACAGGATTTTTCCCCTAAAAAAAAAGGGGGAAATTCCTCTTGTTTCCTATTATTATTTTTTGCAAACTTAGATACTCAAACTTATTTACTTCATTAAAATCTAGGTCATGACTAAAAAAACTCCTAAATCGAAAGTCAAAAGGAAATCTGAAATACAGGAAATCCGAAGGTTCTGTAATATGCCAATTGTAGAGGATCGTGCTCCACGTCCAGGACGTCATCCGGGCATAGAGCAAATGATCATTCTGATGTCTAAAAAATGGGTTAACGGTACTAAACTTACCTACTATTTTTTTGATAAGGCTACGGATGGTGAAAATGCAAATGTAAATGGACAAGTAACCTTTGTTTCTTGGAAAGGGACAAAAAATGAAAAGGAATCGGTACGATCGGAATTCAAGGCTTGGAAAGAGGTAGGTATTGGATTGGATTTTGAAGAAGTACAAAATAGGGAAGACGCTCATATAAGAATTGGGTTTATGAATGGAGATGGTTCTTGGTCATACGTAGGAAGAGATCTTTGGAATATACCTAAAGAAGAGAGAACTATGAATTTTGGTTGGAATATTATAAACGATCCAGATACAATTTTACATGAAATCGGACATTCAATGGGGTTTCCTCATGAACACCAAAACCCACTCGCAGGAATCATTTGGAATGAGTCTAATGTGGTGGCGGACTTAAGTGGACCTCCTAATAATTGGGATTTAAATACGATTAAACATAATGTGCTTGATAAAAAAAGTGCTGATGCTATACAAGGTTCAGGTCTTGATGAAGATTCAATAATGATGTATCCAATGCCAGGATCATGGATTGATGCACCCCCGGAATTAACTGATGGTATTGATCCTGCCCCAGGCTTGTCGGCTCGAGATAAGGAATGGGTGAAAAAGTTTTATCCTCCATTGTTAAATGATGATTTCGAAGCGTTAGAACTCTTTAAAACGGCAATGATGAATATTGAACCTGCTGAACAACAAAATTTTCATTTTACCCCACCCTCAACGAGAGATTATGAGATCAGAACTTTTGGTGAGATGGATACGGTGATGGTTATTTATGAATTGAGTGGAGAAAATGAAATATTTCTTTCCGGAGATGATGATAGTGGTTCTGAGTTTAATTCATATGTAAAAATAAAACTGGTAAAAGACCGTCAATATTTAATAAGAATACGACTCTATTCTAAATTCGGTTCAGGCAATACTTCTGTGATGGTTTTTTGATCATTATACGTTTCATTAGAATTTACATAGATTAATTTAACAAATAATTGAATTATGAAATTTTCAACTTTTTTAATAGCACTACTTGTTTCAACTACAATCTATTCCCAAATAGAAACTCATGAAAAAAGGGATGTTGAGAAAATACTCTCAAAAACAAACGCTAAGGTAAAAAATGTTAAAGTTGATATTCTGGATAAAGGTAATGTCACATCTTCTAAGGAATATAAAATGAACAGCATTCAAATACCTCAAAATAAAGATATAAATATCAAGTATGCTGAAAGACCTGAAGTTTTAAATGATGATAAAGTGCCAAATAGTTTAAAAAATTATAAAACTACTGGAAGCCAACAATTATCCAGAGAATATTTAAGACTTCCTGAAATTATATATAGTAAAGTAAAAAATAGTAATGAAATTATTTCTTATCAGATCTATTTAATCTCAAAGAGCTCTTTCAAATTTAACCATCAGGATGAGCTATTTCTTGGTGGTGTAGACTTTGTTTTAATTGACACAAAGAATGAAACTAGTACCAAAGAGCTAGAGCAACCTGTTCTTATTGAAATTGATCAGGGTGAAGTTGATCAAATACAACCTAAAAGATTTACTTTAAACAAATTAAATCTACCTCCTTCTAAAATCAAGCTTTCAGAAGAAAATGCATTGGATTCACTGCAAATAAGGATTTTAACAGCATCAAATTTATCTGGTTATCCTGTTTATTTAAAAGTAGAGCCAACATTAAGAATTAGCACATTAGCTAAAAATGTTAATGCATTTGGTATGGAAAAAATCAATCTAAATATAAGCACATTTGGCTCTAGTTCGTCAGATGCAATTCAGGTTAAAATAGATACTGATAATGGGAAAATAACTCCAAAAAAAATAATATTGAAAAATAATGAAATAAAAACTGTGCAGCTTCAATCAGGAGATAAATTAGGGAAGGTTCAAATAATGGCAACTGGAAAGGGACCAAATTCTCTTGCTTATAAATCAAATTTAATTGTAATAAATTATGTCTTTCCGTGGATATTTGTTGGACTTGCTATGTTTGGAGGATTAACTGGAAGTCTAGTAAGATTTAGAAAAAAAACCAAATTTGTAAAACTTCTTTTAGGAATGCTTGATGGTTTTGTAGCCACCATTCTTTACTTTTTCCTTAAAATACCAATTCCTAAACTAGGAGAACTTGATTATATTGGAGTTGTAATATTTGGTATTGGGCTACTTGGTGGATTTGCTACTATTACAAGTCTTTTTCCATATTTAAGAACTTTGATTCTTGGAAAAGGAAAAAGTGATTAAATTCAGGTAAAATCCTTAATAATTTACAGGGAAAACCTCGGTCAAAAAGGGGTAAGATCTGTTGGTTAGAAACATTTTTTTGATAAACTTAGATTGCTGCTAATAAAAGCTAATTAAAATTACCGGTCATGAAAACTAAAAGAGCACGTAGAGTACATGATTATCCGTATAGCAATAATTTGAAAACAAAAAACTAAAAGTATAGTTATGGGTCCAAAAAAATTTCACTTTAAACTTCCAAAAAACAATCATCCAACAAATATCCGTTTACCTGAATCTTGGTATCCAGGCATCCAGCAATACTGGGAAAAGTCGACAACTAAACGACTTTATAATCCGATTTTTGGAATTAAGGCAATTGTAATACATGCTACAGCCGGGCACTCATCTGAAGGTGCCATTTCAGTAATGAGAAGTGGAAAAGGGAGTTGGCATTGGTTAGTGCCGGATGAAAATGAAAGTGAACATGAAAACATCATTTGGGCATGTGCACCGGAAACATTGGCGGCTTGGCACGTTAGAAATGATAAATTTCATCCAGACGTTAATGAAGGGAAGAATAAAATAAATCATTGGTCATTAGGAGTAGAAATTGTTAATAGTCAGCGGCAAGACCCCTTTTCCGATTGGCAAGTTAGAGTTACTGCAGATATCGTAAAATATTGTTGGATGAAGTATCCGAATCTTGAGCATGTAGTTTCTCATGCAAAATTGGATCCTACAAGAAGAACAGATCCTGGCACAAATTTTCCATGGCAACGTTTTAAAGAAACGGTACTTAATAATAATATTGATAATATGCTTGTTTTTAATGATGTTATTGATAATAGAAGGACCCTTCCAATTATTCAAGATATAGACTTAGAAGATATATGCTGCTAGAAAGAAATTTCTAAAACCAATTTTAATTAACTATGTAATAAATGATGATATGCGTAAAAAATGCTAAAAAAGAATACTGATAAAGAAGAACTTATTAAAAAATTCAATAAACGATAAATTACAAGGAATTATATTTAGTTATATGTGGCTGATATAATACATATATCTATCAAATGACATATACGCATATGTTAATATTTTTTTTAACCAATTATAATTTAACCAATCAAATATGAAACAACATCTCAAACAATTTGGATTAGCTATAATGACATTTATTGCTTTGTCAAGCTGTGTTAACTTAAAGCACGTCAATGAATTTTCTTCAACCTCGTTACAAAGTATAAAATCTTTTGAGGAACTAAATTATAGCTTTAAACAAAATTGCATTGACCAATGTATTAGAAATAATATTCATGACTTAAAAATTAATTCCGAAAGCTGTGATTGTAAGTTGGATAAAGTTACAGATAGTATTACTTTAAAAATTTACGGTTCGATAAACGGTTATTTTGATGGCCTAGCAAAATTATCTGATAACGACCTTACATCTTACAAAACTGAGAATTTAGAGACTGCGCTAACTGAAGGAGATTTTGGGTCAATTACAATAGAAAAAAAGCACGTAGAATCTTATTCAAAAGTATCTAAGATATTAATACGTGCATTTACTGACTCTTATAGAAAGAGTAAAATAAAGGGGTATGTTAAAGAAGCAAATGAACCAGTAAAAGAACTGATAGGTTTTTTAGATTTTAATATTTCCGCAAACCTAAATGGAAAATTGGATGTTAAGAAAACTAGAATCAAAGCTGACTATTTTGACTTATTAAAAGACAATTCTCTTTCGACCGTCGAAAAGAGAAATTCGGTTAGAGAATATTACTCTGAAATCAATGAAATAGATAACCAACAGAAAAAGTTGGAGACCTATTCAAAATCTTTAAATAAAATATCAAAAGGACATCAAAAGCTATATGATAATATTGATAAACTATCTGTAAAAGAAATTAAGCAAGCTCTTTTTCAATACGCTAGCGAAATCAAGTCAATAATTTCAGAATTTAAAAAAATAGAAGAATAAGATGGCGAAATTAACTTCAAAACAAGTAAATGAGATTGCTAACAATTTTTTAGCATTAGCTCAATCAATAGGAGAATATAGATACAAGAATTTTGATTCTTTAACTAAAACTCAAAACAAAATACTTCGGGAATCTCACAAGCGTACACTTGACTATTCAGATGATTTATACACTTTGTCTGCAACTTTAGTTATGAATGATATAAAAAATTCATTAACTAAATTAGAATCAATTACAAAAAAAATAAAGAAATCTTATAAATCATTAGAGGATGTTCAAAAAGCGATTAATATAGCGACAAGTGTAGTAACATTAGGAGCTTCCATTTTCAGCTTAAATCCACAAGCTATTATAGATTCGTTGGGTAATTTGAAAGATGCAATTGAAGATTGAAAAAGAAATAAAAAAAAGTAAAACCATTATGAATGTTCGTAAAAGTAACCTCCATTCATGAGACTATTAGATTTTATCTATA
>Ga0209633_10002078_pt1 | contig 19811 bp, 13 predicted proteins | sample Cruoilmetagenom1_FD_187290 | JGI IMG/M metagenome (GOLD analysis project Ga0209633, IMG submission 187290) | Oil polluted marine microbial communities from Coal Oil Point, Santa Barbara, California, USA - Sample 1 (SPAdes) (version 2) | ecosystem: Environmental > Aquatic > Marine > Oil seeps ... | reverse complement strand
GGTGGATATGTTTTTCATTGTCTTCAAATAAATCGATCTGGTATCCGCCTTCTACCAAGTGACTGAATTTTACACCTATCAGACGAACCAGTAAGCGCCTGTTATACAGTTTATAAAACAAACTTAAAACCACGGGTTTGATATTATGATCCATAGCGCTATAGGAGATCCGCTGCTGTTGGGTATAGGTTTGAAAATCGGAATATCTTATTTTAAAAGTAATACAAGCAGTTAATTTATTGCCGCGTCTTAATTGAAAAGCCAAATTCTCAGCCATAGCAATAATGATACTTTTTAGTTTGTTTACATCGGTAGTATCTTTATCAAAAGTACGTTCGGTAGAAATAGATTTTCTTTCGTGGTACTGTACCACAGGAGAATTGTCTATGCCATTGGCTTTTTTCCAAATAGACAAGCCGTTCTTTCCAAATACTTTGTGCATCAATTGCATGGGCATTTCTTGTACGGTTTTGATCTGTTTGATGCCCAGATCGCATAAGGATTTGTAGGTAACCTCACCAACCATAGGTATTTTTCTAACAGACAGAGGCGCTAAAAAAGGTTTTTCATCACCTTTTAAAATCCGGATCTCATTATTGGGTTTGGCTTATCCTGTAGCTACTTTAGACACGGTTTTATTTATAGACAATCCAAATGAGATAGGGAGTCCTGTTTCTTTAATGATACGTTGCCGCAATTCGGATGCAAGCATATGGCATCCAAAAAATTTATCCATTCCGGTAAGGTCAATATAAAACTCATCAATGGAACTTTTTTCATAAAGTGGTACACTTTCTTTAATAACATCCGTAACATCTTTAGAGAACTTGGTATAGGTGCCTGAATTTCCTCGCAATATAATGGCTTCCGGGCATAATTGTTTAGCCATACGCATAGGCATAGCAGAGTGGATGCCAAACTTTCTGGCTTCATAACTGCAAGACGCTACTACGCCTCTGTCGGATGTGCCGCCAATTAATACAGGTTTGTCGTTTAATCTACTGTCTATCAGTCTTTCGCAAGACACAAAAAAAGTGTCCAGATCCATATGTACAATAGCTCTGTTCTCTAATATCATAGGGCAATATTTTTGGGTTTATCGGCATACCTCGGGTCTTCTACAATGGCCAAACGATGCATAGAAATAACTTCGATGTTAATACAATCAAACTCTTCTAATACTTTACCGGTAATAGTATAAATTCCTTTTCCCCGAAAGGGATATTTAGCAGCAATAGGAGGGAAGTGTACGGTATCTATAAAATCACCGGCACGGTCTATAAAAGTGCCAAAATACATGGACTTTCCAGAAGATGTTCTTGTGTTTTTAGTGGTTATCAAATAGCCTTCTATGGTGATGATTCTGTTTTTATAGAGTATCAAATTTTCAGCTTTCAGCAAATTCCTTGGGGGTTTTAATAATAATTCAAAAGGGTTGCACAGCGCAAAGCCTAATAATTCGATTTCATCAAAAGAATTTTCTAATGCGCTGCACAACAGAGAGGGGATCTTATAGCTTATTTTTTCGGTTTTAAATAGGGTATTTATATATTCTTCAAAAGTAATTTTGCTAATTTTCATATTTGCCTCCCATAGTAATTCCCGTTTATTGATTTGGGTAAACCGAAGGGCATTGATTTTTATTAAAATGGTTATTTGTTCTATGCTAACAGGAACACGATCAATAAAATCATCCAGACTTTTATAAGCACCATGCTTTAGTCGTTCCTGTACCAATCGTTTGATGGTTTTTGATTCCAGGGAACGCAAAAACATAAATCCTATAAAGATGGTCTTTCCTTGTAGGCTGGCTTCTTTAAAACTATTATTTATACAGGGAGCTGCTATAATGGCACCATGCATTTTAGCTTCGTGGATATATAGTTCTGTAGTATAAAATCCGCCAAAATTATTGATGGTAGCAACCATATGTTCTATGGGATAGTAGGCTTTAAGGAATAAACTCTGGTAGCTCTCCACAGCATAAGAAGCCGAGTGTCCTTTAGCAAAGGCATAGCCGGCGAAACTTTCAATTTGTCGCCAGATATCTTCAATTAAAGCTTCAGGTTTTCCTTGTTGTTTACAGTTATCAAAGAATAGTTGTTTTACTTTTAAAAACTCCTCACGAGATCTAAATTTACCCGACATCCCTCTGCGCAACATATCGGCTTCCCCTAAAGTCAGCCCTCCAAAATGGTGCGCAACTTTAATAACATCTTCCTGATATACCATAACGCCATAAGTTTCCGGCATAAGATCCAATAAGGTTGGATGAGCATCTTTTCTGCGTTCTGGATTTCTGTACCGTAAAATATATTCGCGCATCATTCCGGATTTTGCCACTCCGGGTCGTATAACAGAACTTGCTGCAACCAAACCCAAATAATTATCTACCTGCAATTTTTTAAGTAACATCCGCATAGCGGGAGATTCCACATAAAAGCAACCAATGGCTTTGGCGTTTTTTAACAGGTATTTAATTTGTTTATCTTCTTTGAACCGTTTGATATCATGAATATCAATGGGTGTTTTATCAGGCCGGTTGGTTTTAATAATTTCAACAGCATCTTTAATTTTTCCCAGACCACGCTGACTTAAAATATCAAATTTATATAGCCCGATATCTTCGGCTACCAACATATCAAATTGTGTGGTTGCAAAACCTTTGGGAGGTAAAAAAGTAGCGGTATAATAGTGGATCGGTCTTTCTGAAATTATAATCCCTCCTGCATGAATTCCTAAATAATTAGGAAAACCTTGTATGTATTTGCTGTATTGCAATACCAATTGTGATAATTTATCCAATTGACTGAAATTATATCTCCTGCGGGTAAGCATATCCATTTCTGATTTTGGCAAGCCAAAAACTTTCCCCAATTCGCGAACGGAAGCTTTAAATTTAAAGGTATTGTATACTGCAATAAGTGAGGTATTTTTAAATCGGTTAAAAATGAACCGGGTAATATCATCGCGATCCGTCCATGAAAAATCAATGTCAAAATCCGGCGGGTTTTTTCTGTACAAGTTGATAAAACGCTCAAAGTACAGATCTAATTCTACGGGGTCAACATCGGTAATACGTAATAAATAGGCAACGATGCTATTGGCGCCGCTTCCTCTTCCAACATAAAAATAGTCTTTGCTACGTGCGTATTTTAAAATTTTCCAATTAATTAAAAAATAGGAAACAAAACCTTTTTCTTTGATGATGCCAAGCTCTTTTTTAATACGCGAATAAACTATTTCGTCAGGATTTTGATACCTGTAAGACAGACCATTATAAGTCAATTTTTCTAGTAATTTAAAGTCGAGTACTTCATTGTTAGTATAGGTTTTTTGGTTGTTAGGAATGCTTTTAGAAAAGTCGAAATGAATATCACATTTTTTTAAGAGTTGCTCTGTGTTTTTGATCAGTTCAGGATGATCTTTATAAAGGCTAAATAATTCTTCACGGGAAAACATTTTATCTGTTTCATCAGCTTGCTCTTCGAGGTGTAATTTACTTAACAGGGTGTTGTTATCAATAGCTCGTAAAAGACGGTGCGTGTTAAAATCTTTTTTATTTCGAAAAGAAACCGTTTGCAGAATCACCAATTTGTTACGCTGTAATTTCTGTTTGGAGAATTTTAATTTGTTGAGGTCTTTTGGTCTTACACCGATGTATTCATTGGGTTTTAAAGTGTAATTTTTTTTAGGTCTATAAGGATAAATAATAAAGGTATGCTCCATTTGTAGGGCATGATCCGGAATTTTTAAAGCATCATCGTGCTTAAAAACAGATAAGTATTTATTGAGTAATTGAAACCCATGGTTATTTTGCGCCAATGCTATAAATTGTTGTTGGGCCCCGTTTCTGAAATCTATCCCCAATACAGGTTTGATGTTATATTTTTCAGACAAACGGACAAAGTCCAAACAGGCTGAAGTACTATTAATATCTGTTAATGCAAGGGTCTTTAACCCCTTCTCGGCGGCTAAAGAGAGCAGGTCTTCCGGTTTTATGGTGCCATATCTCAGGCTGTAATAGGTGTGACAATTGATGTACAAAATAGATGTATATAATTTTTATACAAAATTAGCTACATTTTGAATCATTTATTGCTTATATTTGTAGCATTACAAAATTAATATTGAATTTATTTGATCTTTGTGGTTGTTGTACAGAGTTACACGGAGAAATTATTTTAAATTTTTGGTACTACCACAAATCTGCCGGCCGGTGAGACGGGTTTAATGGGAAACTGATGAAATATAATTGGTATTGGTTGTCGAGGGGTGGCCTTCAACAATTTGATGTTCTAAATAAAATAAAAACTTAGAAAAACCGAGAAGTTGAGAGTTTGCTCGAAAATCACTCGGCTGCACTTAGTTTTTATGAAATCTAGGTTATTAAATTGTTGTAAGCCTTGATTTTTTTGTTTCGTTTTTTTATCAAAAAAAAAATGAAATGCCTGTCCGGCATAAGGACATAAAAATAAATATTCCATTAAAATAACAGCAGAACTAAATCTTTAATTTTTTTTTGTTGTTGCACGGAGAAGTCACAGAGTTACACAGAGAAATTATTTTAAATTTTTAATCACTATGAAATGAAATACATCCAAACAAACATCCGTCATTTGAGAAATTTAAAAAAATATTCTCAAGAAATTTTTGCAGAAGAATTAGGCTGGACCAGATCTATGGTGAGCTCTTATGAAGAGGGGAGGTCAGAACCACCTATTGACAGGATAGTGGATTTATCTACCTATTTTAATATCCCTATAGATATATTGATCAAAAATGACTTAAGAAAAGCAAAGGGTACTTCATTTATTGAAATTGGAAGTAAAAGGGTATTATTTCCGATTACAGTTAGTGAGGAGAATGAAGATCTGATCGAGATCATTCCCACAGAGGCGTCTGCCGGTTATTTACGCGGATATTCAGATCCGGAGTACATAGAGCATTTAAACAAAATAAAATTACCTTTTTTGCCAACAGGCAAGCATAGAGCGTTTCCTATAAAAGGAGATTCTATGATTCCTGTGAAAAGTGGATCTTATATTGTTGCCAAATTTGTTGAGGATGTGAGAGATATAAAAAATGGGAAAACATATATTGTTTTAACTTTGAATGATGGTATTGTTTATAAAAGAATTTACGATAAAATGGAAGAACATGGCACATTGCTATTAGCTTCTGATAATAAGCGATATAGCCCTTACCATGTGCCCGTTGACGAGATACTGGAATTGTGGGAATTTACTTGTTGTATCAATACCCAGGAGTACGATGAGCACGAATTGAAATTGAGTAGCATCATCAACATGTTTCAAGAATTAAAAGTAGAGCTAAAAGCTATTGATAAAAGAGTTAACGCATAGTTATAGTGTATGCAATTGTAGACATAGAAACTACCGGCTTTGGAGGAAAGGGAAATAGGATCACAGAAATTTCCATATTCGTACACGACGGTAAAAAGGTTATTAAAGAGTTTACTTCTTTGGTAAATCCTGAGACATCTATTAGTTATAGAATTTCAGGTTTGACAGGTATTACAAACAATATGGTGCAACAAGCTCCAAAGTTCTATGAAATTGCAAAAGATATAATTGAATATACACAAGATTGTATATTTGTGGCGCACAGTGTCAATTTTGATTATAACGCGATCAAGTATGAATTACAGGAACTAGGTGCAGAATTTAAAAGAAAAAAACTTTGTACTGTTCGCTTGTCAAGAAAATTAATTCCTGGTCAACACTCTTATAGTTTAGGAAGTCTATGCAGTAATTTGGGAATTAAAATCAATGGACGACATAGGGCAAGAGGAGATGCCGAAGCCACAGTAATTCTGTTTGAAAAATTACTGGCTTTAGACGATAATGGAACCTTTGATAACTTTTTAAACAACAAGTCAAGACAGGCTACCTTACCGCCATTACTCCCTAAAGAGGTCATTGACAATTTACCAGATAAAACCGGGGTTTATTATTTTAAGGATCGTAATGGTAAAATAATTTATGTAGGTAAGGCAAATAATATTAAAAGCAGGGTGTTAAGTCATATTTATGATAAAACCTCTAAAGAAATAAAACTCTGCAGAGAAACAGCCGATATTACTTTCGAGTTAACAGGAAACGAATTAACGGCACTGCTCTTAGAATCGGATGAGATCAAAAAATATTTTCCCAAATATAATCGTTCGCAGAAAAGAAATAGTTATAGCTATGGTATTAGTACCTACTACGACAGAAAAGGTATCAAGCACATCATTTACAACCGAACCAATTTGGTGCAATCTCCAATTTTAAAATTTTACAACCAATCGCAGTGCAGAGCATTTTTAGAACAACTTTGTGAAGAATATGAGCTCTGTCCAAAATATTGTAGTTTACAAAATATTTCGGGAGGTTGTTTTCATTATCAAATAAAAAAATGTCGAGGTGTGTGCAGGGGTGAAGAAGAGATTCAACAGTATAATGATAGAGTAAATAAGGCCTTAAAAACCTTCTTAAATAAGGACACTTATATAATTAAAGAGGCGGGGAGAACGACCGATGAGGAAGTTGTAGTCCTGGTTAAAAAGGGTGTTTATTGTGGATTTGGCTTCTTTTCGAAGTTGGGATCCAATTTCGGCTTCGATACTTATGAAAAATTGATAGAGTCAAAACAAGATAATAGCGACATTCAAAGAATTTTAAGAAGTTACCTAAATAAGAATGAAAAAGTAAACCGGATTAGTTATAATGAGGAAATAAATATTTTGAAATAATAAATTGGGTATAAGTCAGCCTTCGAACCTTAATAGCTATCTAGTTTTTATTAAAAGTATATTCTGAAGAAGAATTTCGTAGATTCCCGTCGTAATTATTATCCAATAGCTGATCGATCTTTTTTGCCAACTTGGTTTCAATATTTTTAACAACACTTTTTCTTTTATAACTCACCTTACCATTTTGATCAATAATGATATGTATCGGATATATCTTATACATACCTGTTTGGAACAAATTAAATATCTTTTCTCCTTCCAATCCGATTAATTGATCATAGCTAAAAGGATGCCTTTCTAAAAATTCATGTACTTCATTTTTATCTTCATCAGTAATTGCAAGAAACATTACATCATCATTTTTGTACTTTTCTTTCAATTCATTCAGTCTGACTATTTCGTCCGGATACTTTGTATTCCAGATATTTAAGACAATAATTTTATTAGTAGGTGTAATAATATGCTCACTTAAGACTGGCATATAATCCCCATTTTGTCCACTAACTTGGTTCGTTAGGGTCAGAATCAATAAGAAGAAGAAAACATGAAAGCTATATATTTTCATTTTATTCTATATTCGAGGGTTTATTTTATAATTACAGTTAGTGCTTTATTATTTGACGAGCTTAAGTTGAAATCATAACAATATTTAACATTTTTTTTCAATTATTGTTAATCCTCCTTTTTCAAGGAAACTTAAAGTTCATCAGTTATTATCCCAAAAGAAAGGTTTTAACCTCGCTTATTTTCTTAGTCATTTCATATTAAAAACCGTATAGATAATGGTCTGTTATGGAATATTTTATGAGGATATCTTGGATTTCGAAATACATATTAGAAACCTACATTTCTCATTTTTTATATAGCTATTCTCACAAAACCCCTTATTTTTGTCAATCATTTCTAACAAAAAGCAACTAGTATGATCAAAATAATCTTTAAACACATATGGGGAAAGATTAATTTAATGATCAAAGGTTACATCTAACCATTAAAATCAATAAAAATAATCAGTTGAAATATTTTAATAAATAATGGATCGATTTTCATTTTTGAATACAGTTCATACAGAGTTTATTGCTGATCTATACGAGCAATATCTAGAGGATCCTGATGCCATAGAGCCAAGCTGGAGAAGTTTTTTTCAAGGTTATGATTTGGCAAATACAGATTATTCAATTGATAGTGATAAGTCTCCTGATGTTGAAATTCCCGAACAGGTATTTAAGGAGTTTAAGGTTATTGAGTTAATAAACGGCTATAGAACTCGGGGGCATTTATTTACAAAAACAAATCCCGTTCGTAATAGAAGACCATATGCACCATCGTTAGACATTGAAAATTTTGATCTAACCAAGCTTGATTTACAAACGGTATTTAATGCCGGTAGTATTTTAGGTTTACAACCTACTACTTTAGAAGAGATAGTAAAGCATCTGGAGAGTATTTATTGTGATTCCATTGGGGTTGAATATATGTATATTCGGAACCCAGAAGAAATACAATGGCTTCAAAATGTTTTGAATGAAAATGATAACCATCCCAATTACCATGTAGATACCAAGAAATATATACTTGCTAAATTAAATCAGGCAGTTACCTTCGAGCAATTCTTACAAACGAAATATGTTGGACAAAAAAGATTCTCTTTAGAAGGCGGGGAAACTTTGATCCCTGCTCTTGGAGGCCTTGTAAGAACGGCAGCCGAAAAATATGATGTGGATGAATTTGTTCTGGGAATGGCCCATCGTGGAAGACTAAATACTCTAGTGAATATTTTCAGAAAACCAATTAGAGAGCTTTTTAATGAATTTGAAGGAAAGGATTACGATGAAGAAAGTGATTTTGATGGTGATGTGAAATATCATTTAGGTTCAACGATTAAAAAAACTCTAAAGAGTAATAAAGAAATAACCATGAATTTGGTTCCTAACCCATCTCACTTAGAGACCGTGGGTTCTATAGCAGAAGGAATTACCAGAGCAAAAATAGAGGAAGAATATAAGGGAGATGCTTCAAAAATAATACCAATTGTTGTTCATGGAGATGCTGCCATAGCAGGCCAGGGTATTGTATATGAGGTTATTCAAATGAGTAAATTAAAAGGGTATTCTACTGGTGGAACAATTCATATTGTTGTGAATAATCAGATTGGGTTTACAACAAATTATTTGGATGCAAGATCCAGTACCTATTGTACAGATGTTGCGAAAGTTACACTATCACCGGTTCTGCACGTCAATGCAGATGATGTTGAAGCTGTTACCCATGCCGTGCTAATCGCATTAGATTTTAGAATGAAATTTAAACGTGATGTTTTTATTGATCTTTTAGGCTATAGAAAGTACGGGCATAATGAAGGCGACGAACCAAGGTTCACACAGCCTAAACTGTATAAAGCTATTGCAAAGCAACCAAATCCAAGAGATATTTATAGTGAAAAATTACTTGTTGAAGGTGTGATTGATAAAGATTATGTTCCAAATTTAATTGCCAATTTTAAAGGGTTATTGGAGAAGGAATATGAAAAATCAAAATCAGATGTAGTTACTAAAATCAGACCTTTTATGGATAATGTTTGGAGCGGTTTTATGCATCAGGATCTGGAAGGACTATTATTAAGTGTCGGTACTAAATATCCAAAAAGTCATTTGGAGAATATTGCGAGAATTATCTCAACTGTACCGGAAGGTGTCAAATTTTTAAGGAAAGCACAGAGAATTCTTAGTGATAGAGCCAAAATGGTATTTGAGAAGGATACGATGGACTGGGGTATGGCAGAAATATTTGCTTTTGGAAGTCTATTGGAGGAAGGTTATAATGTGAGAGTTTCCGGGCAAGATGTAGAAAGAGGTACATTTTCGCATCGACATGCAATCTTAAGAGATGAGATCTCTACAAAAAAATATAATCTGTTAAATACCAATCCAAAGAATAAAGGGAAAATGCATATTTTCAATTCTTCCTTATCGGAATATGGTGTTTTAGGTTTTGATTATGGATATGCCATGGCCGCACCCAATACCTTAACTATCTGGGAAGCGCAGTTTGGTGATTTTAGTAATGGAGCACAAATAATATTTGACCAATACATTTCCGCTGCTGAGGATAAATGGAAGCAACAAAATGGAATCGTTATATTATTACCACATGGGTATGAAGGTCAGGGTTCTGAACATTCTTCAGCGAGAATTGAGCGGTATCTGCAATTGTGTTCGAATGATAATATGACGGTTGCAAATTGTACTACTCCTGCCAACTTCTTCCATTTATTACGACGACAAATGAAACGAAATTTTAGGAAGCCGCTGGTTGTTTTTACTCCTAAAAGCTTGCTAAGACATCCTATGGCTGTATCATCTATGGAAGATTTTTCTGAGGGTGAGTTTCATGAAATTATTGATGACACAATTGATAGAGCTAAGGTTAAGCGATTGGTATTTTGTAGTGGAAAATTTTATTATGAATTAATTTCAGAAAGAAAAAAATTACAAAGAGATGATGTGGCTTTTATTCGTGTAGAACAGCTTTTTCCTTTACATCGGGAAAAAATTCAAAATGTAATTAATAAATATAAAAATGTTGAAGATTATGTATGGACTCAGGAAGAACCAAAGAATATGGGAGCCTGGGGTTTTATGCTACAACGATTTGATTTAAGAAATATTCGAGGAGAAACAGTGAATCTAAAAGTTAGATCAAGAAAATATTATTCCGTACCCGCGGCTGGCTCTTCAGCACGATTTAAAAAAAGACAACAGATGGTTATTGATGGAGTTTTTGATAACAAGCATTAAAAAATAGTTCAAAAAGAAATTAAAATGATTTTAGAGATGAAAGTTCCCTCACCGGGAGAATCCATTACAGAAGTTGAAATTGCATCTTGGTTAGTTGAAGATGGTGATTATGTGGAAAAGGACCAGGCAATAGCAGAAGTAGATTCTGATAAAGCAACCTTAGAACTTCCTGCTGAAGAAAGTGGAATAATAACTTTTAAAGCCGAAGAAGGAGACGCAGTTGCCGTTGGAGCAGTAGTATGTTTGATAGATATGGATGGAGCTAAACCGGATGGTGATGCAAAAGCTATTAAAAAAACTACACCCTCAATTGAAGAACCGGTAACACCTGAAAGCGAAGTATCAAATAAAACCTATGCAAGTGGAACCGCCTCTCCGGCAGCGAAAAAAGTATTGGCTGAAAAAGGCATAGATGCAAGTGAAGTTAGAGGAACAGGGAAAGATGGTAGAATAACAAAAGAAGATGCCATAAATGCCGTTCCGTCGATGGGTGAAGCGATAAATAAGCAGAATAGGAAGAGTGACCGAAAAAAACTATCTCTGTTACGTAGAAAAGTTGCACAGCGATTAGTTTCTGTAAAAAATGAAACTGCGATGTTAACTACTTTTAATGAGGTAGATATGCAACCAATTTTTGACTTGCGAAAAAAATATAAAGAGACTTTTAAAGAGAAACATGAGGTAGGTCTTGGTTTTATGAGTTTTTTTACTTTGGCAGTTGTTAGAGCCTTAGAAATGTATCCTGATGTAAATTCTATGATGGACGGTGATTTTAAAGTGTCCTATGATTTTACAGATATTTCGATTGCTGTATCCGGACCTAAAGGATTGATGGTTCCTGTTATTAGAAATGCAAATAGCCTGACCTTTAGAGGCGTTGAAAGTGAAGTGAAACGTTTGGCCATTCGTGCTCGTGATGGTCAAATTACGGTTGATGAAATGACTGGTGGAACTTTTACAATTACGAATGGAGGGGTTTTTGGATCCATGCTTTCAACACCCATTATTAATCCACCGCAAAGTGCTATTTTAGGTATGCACAATATAGTTGAACGGCCTGTGGCAATTGAAGGCAAGGTGGTGATCAGACCAATAATGTACGTTGCGCTATCTTACGATCATCGTATTATTGACGGCAAAGAATCGGTTGGATTTTTGGTGGCTGTAAAAGAGGCATTAGAAAATCCGGTAGAAATTTTGATGGATAACAATCCTAAAAAGGCTTTGGAGCTTTAAGAAAAGACTTAACATGTGAGAGGATAGAGAAAGGATGATTCTCGATTCGAATTGGAACCATCTGCGGAATCAGCAAAAAAAAAGAAAAGGCGGAAGAGAAAGATAAAAAGTGAATTGCAAAAAAATCCTATATGTTAGGCGCTTTTGAAAAGTAAATGAACAAATCTAATTCTATATTCGACCAAATCATTAATATGCATCGTCACTATAATTTGCTAATATTTTTCATATTATTTTTAAGTGGGGCATGTTCAGAAAAGATAAATACTGAATTTATAGCAGAGAACCTGAAATGTGAATACATAAAGGAGGCCATTATAGCCAAGGCTGCACCCCGATTTAGTTGGGAGATAGCATCCACTCAAAAAGAACAAAATCAAACCTTCTGGCAGTTGATTGTGAGTGACGATCTAAAGAAAATGGAAGCTACAGATGGAAACATTTGGGATAGCGGTAAAACAAGTGGTAATGAAACTTTTGGTATTAAATGGCAGGGGAATAAATTACAATCTTTTACAAAATATTACTGGAAAGTAAGAGTGTGGGATCGAGATGAGAAAGTTTCTAATTGGAGCGAAACAGCTAGTTTTATAACTGGGTCATTCGACGAAAAAAAATGGAAGGCCAAGTGGATCGGCGATGACCCTGAAGAACCTCTTGCATACCCCTTGCTTTATAAACACATTGGATACTTAAGTTCCTATACAGACCAACCCAATGAAGAGAAGTGGGTACAAATGGATCTCGGAGAAATAAGGGATTTCGATAAAATTAAATTGTATCCGTCCCATAACAATAATAAAGAGATAATAGATTATTATTATCCTCTTTCCTTTCGAATTGAGTTGAGTAATGATGCAAAAGATTGGAAAACATTAGTTGTGAATAATGATGCTCCCGCCCCAAAAGGGAACCCCATGGAGCACAAATTTGGTGAAGTTCAGGGAAGATATCTTCGTTTTACGGCAACCAAACTAAAAAAGTATGATCATATAAATCACAATCCGAATGACCCTTATAATAAAACCAAGAAATATGCATTTTCTCTTGCTGAGTTTGAGATAATCAATGGCGATAATATTATATCATTAAACAGTAAAATTGATTACAAAGACGCTCTAATTAAGATCGACCGTGAAAATGGTTATGATCCGGATATGCTTAGTGATGGGATAACTAATACGCCTCCGCCTCCCAAAAGAAGAGCTATTCCACCTTCACCTTTATTGCGGAAGACAATTGAATTAAAAGAAAAACCGATAAGAGCACTCGCTTACGTTTCGGCATTAGGGGTTTACGAGATTGCCTTTAATGCGAAAAAAGCTGACCGCAGGGTATTGGCTCCCGAATGGACTGACTATAACAAACGAGTTCAATATCAGGTGTTTGAAGTAGGTAATATGTTAGAAGCAGGAACCAATGTAATTTCTGCTCAGCTTGGTGATGGTTGGTATGCAGGCATGCTTGGTCCGGTTCGTTGGAGTCCCTATTTTCCAAAAAGAGGTGCCTATGGTTTAAATCGGCGACTCTTTTTTCAGATGGAAGTGGAGTATGCCAATGGCGAAAAGGAGTTAATTATAAGTGATGATTCATGGAAGTTGTTCACTGAAGGGCCACTACAGCTTGCGGATAACTTTTTAGGAGAGACCTATGATGCGAATAAAGAAGTAGAAGGATGGCAGAGTGCAAAGTTTGATGATTCAAAATGGGAAAAAGTTGTGATAGATAAGGATGTAGATATTAATCTTGTCCCCCAGATCAATCAACCCATTAAAGTTTTAGAAACGTTGCCGGCAAAAAGTGTATCGAAAACTAAGGGCGGCAATTATATTTTCGACGTTGGAGAAAATATCGCGGGTTGGTGTAGGGTTCAATTAGAAGGTGAACCAGGCGACTTAATAATTTTACAACACGGCGAGATGTTGGACGAGGAGGGAGAACTTTATACCGAGAATTTAGGGATGGCAGTTCAGATCGATTCTATTATTCTGGGAACATCAGGAAAATTGATTTATGAACCACGTTTTACTTATCATGGATTTCGTTTTGTGGAAATAAAAGGATTAAAAAATCAACCTGACAAAAATATTTTAGAGGCAAAAGTTGTCGCTTCAGATCAGCCTAGAACTGGATATTTTAGCTGTTCGAATACCATGCTCAATCAGCTTTACAAGAACATCAATCGATCTCATATAAGCAATATGCATGGTGTACCAACAGATTGTCCGCAGCGCGACGAAAGATGCGGTTGGATGGGGGATGCTTATATTTTTGCACAGGCCTCTATTTTTAATCGCGACATGGCAGCCTTTTATAACAAATGGGTGGTTGATATTATGGATGCCCAATCCGAGCGGGGTACTTTCCCTGATATTGCTCCCCATCCCTTTGCTTACGAAAAGCATTTTACGGGTGTGCCGGGTTGGGCAGATGCAGCCATTCAAGTACCTTATACCCTCTATCAGAATTATGGGAACAAGGAGATTCTTGGAGACCATTTTGAAGCATACGAACGATACATTGAAAACATTCGTAAAAATAATTCTGATTTAATCTGGAGAAATGGGCTGGGCAATAATTATGGTGATTGGCTAAACGGGAATACATTAAAAGCTGAAGGTTTTCCCACAACCGGTGCAAAAATACCTTCTGAGGTCTTTGCAACGATTATGTTTTATAATTCGACAAATAATCTCTTAAAAATGGCAAGGGCCTTAGGGAAAAATAAAAAAGGTGACTATTACGCCAATCTGGCTAATGACATTAAAATAGCTTTTTCGAAGGAATTTGTTGACCAAAATGGTAAAATTGAAGGCGATGCACAATCGTGCTATGCCTTGGCCTTGCACTATGATATTTTTCCTAATGATATGGAAGAGAACTTTGAAAAAAGGATGATCGACAAGTTTATTGCCTATGATGGGCGTATGAATACCGGTTTTCATTCCACGCTTCCTTTGATGAAGGAACTTGTAAAGAGAGGTTATACCAAAAAAGCTTTTCAACTGCTCGAAACTACAGAGTTTCCATCATGGGGCTATTCAATAGAGCAAGGGGCAACTTCTATTTGGGAAAGATGGGATGGCTATGTAAAAGGACGCGGACTTCAGGGGGCGGGAATGAATTCTTTTAACCACTACGCTTTTGGAGCTATTGGCGAATGGATGTATGAAAATATTTTGGGTATTCAACCAGATATTGAATCCCCCGGATTCAGGCACTTTATTCTGAAGCCAATACCGGAAGGGACCTTGACCTGGGCTAAAGGAAGCTATCATTCTATTTGTGGCAATATAGAAGTTGCATGGAAAAAAAATGCTACTCAGTTTGAATATAAATTTACAATACCGGCTAATACAACAGCAACGGTCCATATGCCAAGTAGGAATACTGAAATGGTATGGATAGATGGTGAAAAAATATCCGAATATTTCAAATCAGAAAAGATTGATTATCGTGATGGATATAATATCATTGAACTAGGGTCTGGCACCTATTTGCTTAGTTCGGAAATATAAAAGAAAAGATCCAGATTAGTTTCTTCATGATATTCTTATTGATAAAAAATATTTAATCGTAAAAAGGAAAATGCCTTACGTGCCAGATGACGGAATTTTTCCAACTGTCGGGAGTTGTATCAATAAAAATATTCCCCTTACTTTTTTCATAAATGGCTTTGCCTTCACCTGTGAATATACTTATGGAAATATTGGCATTGTATTTTTTCGTGGTTGTACCTGTCGAACTTCCATAAACATTTGTTTTATTCCAATCTTTGTCATTTATACTTGCAAAATTAGTTTCCAAATTTGTAGTGCCTTCAAACGACCTGCTAACAGATCCCATTAAAATATAGTCAGCACCCCCAATAGCCTCAGCGATCTCTTTTGTTGTAAAATTATCTATTGTCTCAGCTGTGATTCCCACCTTATTTAAGGCTACAGTAATATCTCTGCCGTTTAATGTGGTAACATTAAAGTGTTTTGATTTTTTATTGATATAATCGATTAAAAAATGCTGTACTTCTTTTCCTTTTTCAATGGATAAATGGCCATCATCCGTAAAGGTAAATGGCAGAATGGCAAGCGTTTCTTGTGCCAGGATTGGGTTTGTAAAAATAAGGACTGTGAATACTCCGATAATTTTTAAGGTTTTTATTTTTAGTCAGTTTTTAATATTTTATGGCCGGTAGGCAGGCCTGGATTCATTTATTTTAACGAATTACATTAATAATCAAATAGATAATATATTTTTAATATTGGTTTATTTTACTTCTAATCTCCAATAGGCTTCTCCTGGTTTTAAGACGTATTGTATCGTTTTAACCCCTCCAGAGGGGCAGCAATTTTCATCTCCTTCTTTATAAATTGGAAATTTTCTAAACAATCTATTCTTGGAAAAATATATGGAATCATGACCTTGATAACCATTAAAAACAGCTCCTTCCATCAGGTCCGATTGGGAAATTTCAGGAACGATTATACTACTTACTGATTTGTCCTTATTGGAGCTAAATCCATAAATTGTTGCATACGACCCAGAGCCTGCAGATTTAGTAATGATAAATATTTCATTAAAACCATCCTTATTCAAGTCGGTAAGGGAGATTTTAGATATTGGGTCTGATTCTTCCAGATGAAGCGTATCAGTAACTTCAGTAAACCCATCAGTAATAATGTTAATTTTACTAATACTGGCACTGGATTTTTCTTCTGATACAGTAAATGATTTACCTGTTTTTGTTCTAATTTCTTTAGAGACCACTTCAATATTCTTTGGGCTTTTTTTAACAGTTGTCGTTTCAATTTTTTGTTCTTCAACTATTGGTTTGTCCGAAGGGTTTATTACACATGAATTTAGTAGAATTAGAGCTATTAAGAATAGAAAGGATTTTTTCATCTATAAAGATATTTAGGTTAAAAAATAAATAATGGAATTGAATATTCGCCCCTTATTCCAGCATAATTAAGGTCAACCTCGTCATGTTGAAATTCTCGTAGATCTTCTGTCATGCTAGCTAGATCATCTATTAATAGTTCCTCTAAAAAAAAGCTAATTTTTTGCACGATGGTATTCAGGTTTGGAATGCTAATTTACAAACAAATTTTTTAAAAGAATCTTTTATATTGCATCACTCTAAATGCTAAAGTAGAAAATGAATTATCCTTTTCTTTTAAATCTTTATATTCTGGATTTGCACCGATTGAGCGATTCGCAGCATTGGAAGGAGATATTAGGGATACAGTTTTGATGGTTCGGTTTTCTAATTTGAATTGATGAATTTTGGCAGGATCTTCTGCAATCAGATCTAAGGACAGGGAATTTTTTTTTAGATGTTTTCTAAACAGATATTCAGGACCGTTCTTACTGTTCCCTCCCATAAAAAGCATGGTGTCAATATCTGGATTTTCGAGAAGATATTTTATTAGATTTCTTAATTTGATATTTTTCATTCCTAAATCGGAAGCATCTGGTTTTTCTCGTTCACAACTTTCAACGATATCACAAATTCCAATTTTATAATGTGTTAAAAATTCTTTTCGTTGCTCAATAGCGAATTTTGAATTATTAAATACTAAATTAAGGTCAAATATTTCATTAAAGATAGGCCAAAGCAATCCGTATTTACTGCCATAACAAAAATCGACATCATTTTCAAAAAGTTCTGTTGAGGAAAATCGGGGTGGAGGTAAAGTCCCAACTATTAATTTAGTTGCTTTAGGTGGAATAAAGGGCGGATATGGATGTAAATGTATTATTGTAAAATCAATTATAATTCTACTTTTAAACTTTAAAAGGTTAAAATACAACTAATAAACGAGCATTGTACTAGGAACAAAATTAATAGTGACAAGAAACAAGACCTTCTAAAAAATAAGCACTAAGGATGACGTAAATCGATCATTATTAGTATCTATATATGCGGGTTCAACACCATCAATATTTAAGAAAGCATATTGATCGGACCGACTCGAGTTATCATAGGCGAAATCCAAATTAAAGTGTCTTGTTATTTTGAAACCAAGTCCCAAAGAATAACCATTCAAATCATAGGACGAAGCGGCATTTTTATATGGACTTTGAACAAATCTATATCCACCTCTGATACTTACTATTTTTACTCTCCATTCGGTTCCAACCCGTACAGAAGAAGTGCTTCTTAAACCATTCGATAAATCCTGATTTTCATCAACAAAAACACTGGAAGGTTGTAGTCTTGTATTTGTATAATTTTGATATATATAATCCAGACTTATCAAACCCAAATTCCCAAAGACATAGGCGAGACTTGTTGTTAGTTTTGCGGGGGTTTTTAGCTGATAATCAAAATAGTTAGGATCGTAATATTCTTGATATAAGTCGGGATTATTACTTACATAAATATCAATATTTTCTTGAAATCTCTCTGTTAGATTATACCAGATCGGAGACTGATAGGAGAGTCCTAAACGTAAATTTTGAACTGGCTTAACAATAGCTCCTAAGCCAAAATTAAATCCATTTCCATAAACAGACAAGTATTGCCTCAAACTAGCATCCAAGGTATTTCCGTTACCGTCATTATTTGATTCTTCGAAAGTTGTGTTTTGATAAAAATTGATATGTTGGAAGGCCAGGGAGCCCCCGAAGTATAAAATATCTTTATATTGGGTTGCAAAACTAAAGGAGAATCTATCGTTTATCCCTGACGTGTAATTCAGAAATAATTGATTATCCACATTGTCATAATATACATTGTTAAAATCATTACCGTCATAGTTTAAATATGGGTCATCCACAAAATCAGGAACTCCGCTATTTCCTTCAACGGCATAATTATTATTAAAATCTTTAATTACGTTATAATTAAATCCAAAAGACATTTTCTTAAAATCGGAATTTCCATATATTTTTGATGAGAACACGCCACCGATCTGCAAAAACCTGAAGTAATCATCATTGTTATAAAGTGTATTTCCGTAAAAAGTAGTTTCATTTTTTGTATCTCTAAAACCCATGCTAGTAGAAAATTCAGAATTTTTATAAACTGCCAGTCCGGCAGGGTTTATATCAACCGCGGTCATATCTGCACCCAGAGCACCAAATGCTCCACTTAAGCCCATGTATCTGGCAGTTCCTAAGTTATCATCTGTAGAGAATAATACAGCAATATCAGAATAGCTTAAGGATTGTGCATTTGCAAAAAAAGTGCAAAGCAGTAACGTAAATAAGTATATTTTTTTCATAGAATATTATTTTGAGTTAATCAATTAACGAGTTCTCGATGATCCAGATGATCTTGAAATTGAACCTCCTGAAGAGCCACCTCTTGAAATACCTGAGGATCTAGAAGATTTGGATGAACCCGAAGAATAAGATCTCGATGACGGTGAAGATCTGCTGCTTGTAGCGCGATTATAACTGCCTGAACTTTTCTTATAATTATTCGCCCCAGCTCTATTTGAGGAATAGTTTTGAGTTCTTGTTGCTCCAGTTTTCTTAATAGTTCTATTTGCACTTGCATAAGAAACTCTTTGTTTAGTTCTCGAATTGTTTACAGCACCGTAATTACTTCTAGAATTACCGGTTGCGTACTTTGTGTACGTTTTCTGATTATTAGTTCTAGAGTATTGTTGGCTGGTACTTCTTCGAACACCTGTACTCTTAGATCCGCTTATTCTTGCTGCAGACGATCTGCTATTGTAATTTCTTGATGCAACATCTTTGTTAGAAGATCTAAAAGCATCAGCAGAATTTAAAGTACGGGTAGTTGATCTTACAGAACTTAATCTATTATTCGATCTAGATGCTTCTCTGCCCATGGCAGAGGTACTATACCTGTTATCTCTCGTTGAGGATGTTCTGTTGTAGCCATTTCCATCATTATATCCTCTTGTATTAGATGCATATCTTTTCCCATAAGTGGAATTTCCATAATATGGATAATTAGGATAGTGAGGATAATAAGGGTAATAACCACCCCAATATCCGCCCCAGTATCCATACCCATAACCGTACCCCCATCTCCAGGGATTATAATA